>WLWD01002628.1_pt1 | contig 86575 bp, 82 predicted proteins | sample 6712731 | NCBI WGS metagenome assembly WLWD01 (sample SAMN12718690, study PRJNA576275) | sponge metagenome | isolation source: marine sponge | host: Mycale hentscheli | place: New Zealand: South Island, Marlborough, Capsize Point | collected 2014-11-01
GCCCACACACATTTAAATTTGACGTAAGACGTACACATTTTATACATTCCCCGGAATCCTGGGGAAATATACCAAACGGATACGTTAGGGTAACCAGACCATTCCGAGCGGAACGATTAGGTAAAGGGTCTGGCCAGCAAGACTACATGAAACCATGGGCCTAAAACAAAGTAGAAAATATAATATGTTGAGTTGTATGCAATGATTATCTCCCCTTCATTGTCCAGGAGCACACTAAAGGATGTTAGGGTGGCCATGGGAAAGCTATGAGTGAGGATAATTTTGGTGGAGCATGTTTTAGAATAATTCAGTAACTAGAAACCGTTCCACACTTTCTCACAAAGAAATGAAAAATTTCAAGAGTACTATGGAACAAACAAACTGACGAGCCCTTGTCATACTAAAACTACCACAAAATATCACTATCATAATTCAGGCCACCCTTGCTCTTTATTTTCATTCATTATATTAATTCATACAGTAGCTATATTAGCTTAGAAAAAATTGTTCAGGAAACACAACTTCACCAGGAAAACAAACAAACCTGGGTGACCCCGTGCAGCTAAAATACTTAGAATCCCACAGACCGCTAGCCATAAAACTACTTACCCAGAAGCATAAGCCAAGCGTAGAGAAAGCTTCCTTCAAATTCACCAAGACACAGTAGCGTAGCCGCCGTATTACGAACAACAATAGTTTAGACGACCACTTCCAGTCGAGAGATTTACTTATATGGTAAAGCGTTTTTAACTTATTTAACCTGGCGATACTTACCTACACGTAACTGGAAAAGGGTTTTCCATGAGATAATGCAGTATCTTTGCGAGGCTGCTGGGGAGGAAACAGCCTTATTTTAACGGTCCAGAGTCTAGCGCAGCGAAGTACTTAGGGCCTGAGGGCGTTAGTTCACGATGCACAGAGCCGCCTATGTCTACGAAACAGTACATAGCCTAACAAATATTTAAAGTAGCTACATTTTCATCAATGCCGTTGGAGGGACATTATAAACCCAAGGTGGGGTCACTATCTAATTGTGTAATTGTGTCTTTCTCTGGAAGGACCTGGGACCTGAGTGCTCAAGTAAAAAACTGCACCAGTTATAAAACTGTGCAGTGGTATGCACACTGGATATGCTGGCGCTTATGAGGGATTCTTCTTCAATTAATCATCAGCCATCATGTTATCCTTAACAGTTCCTAGCTTTCTAATTTTGCTTAATAATATAATACAAGAAGTTAACTAAACAATTAGTTAAATGCATTTAATTGGCGAGCGAGCGTAGCGAGCGAGACACTTACAGGGGTAACACAATTGAAAATCGGGGATGTTTGTTTGTATATATGTTTGGACGTACGTATGTCATTTTGTACTTTGACCCTCGCGTTTTTGTGTTAGCTATGTGGTCGACCCCGTCCCAAATTACATTAAACAGAATCCTCTGGTTTATCGATCAGTACCCTTATCACCCTAGAAATTGAATTGTTTACCGTTTTGAATTCTTTTGCGGGTGCAGTTAAAACTTGAAAACTTAAGGGACTTCCATTTCTATTCGAGTTAGTGGCGGTGGTAAGTCAATGTGCTCTTTGTCATGGTTATAAGCCGTGCGCAACAGTATTTACTTGAAAATACATTGTCCACTAAACTACCGCTAAGGTAAGTCTGTGTAGGTGCATGTCCAGTTGTCAAAGCATTGTGTGTTACAACCACTACTTAGCTAAAGAATATCACAAAGAAAACTTTTAAATAACTTGTATTGTTTTGTTGTTGTTGTTTTTCCTTCAATTCAAGCAGTTGCAGAGAGTTGTTACTATGGCACTGAAATCCCTTTACCGTGTATGCGAAATTAAAAAACTGGACCTTATTTTCAGTAGCTTCAGTGTTAGAAGTCAAAATCATTCATATAAAAATAGTATAGTCTTTAGGCTCGCTCGCCATTTGTGCTCAAGCACATTACTAGTAGTTAACTAACAACATTTGGACCCTTCAGTAAACCATGAGTAAAACAAAGGTGTAAAAAAACAGACCTGTAAAACTGCAGTAAAACATGGTACAATGTTTTACTTAAGGTTTCCTGTCAAGTAAAACTAAGTATGTTTTACTAAATGAGTAAACTATGCAGTAAATCTTTAGTGTAATAGTTTCCTCAATTTAGTAAAACAAGCACCTTCAAGCAGTGTGAGTCAATGGACAACTGTGCTATTGGGACTGAATTATTTATTGAACTAGGGCTTTGATGAAATAGGAAAATGAGAAGAGAAATCTGGAAGAAAGAGACTTCAGACTTTATCTTATTGAAAATAGCAATTATTACGGAACTATGGTGTGGATAGTACCTCAGCTCTGTCAAAGAACGAGTGATGCTCACAGCAGCCTATCTTCAACTTGCCATTTTATACCTCCAGATAATGTGCTTGAGGCTCTACGTTATTGGTGACAGAATAGGAAAAAACATTTACATGTCCTTGTTTTTTTTGTGATCTTGAAATGCGAGTTTGACAGTATCCTGCAGAGATCCTTTACCCACAAAGTTACTTTCAGGCTCATCAACCAGAATGGCAACCATGATGTTATTGATACTTTCCAACCAGAACCCATCAGCAGTTTTAAACCAAAACCTGACGTGAACATCGAATCTGGCTTCCCTCATTTCATATCTCACAATGATTTGAAGAGCAAGGGCTTCGTGACTGATCACACAAAATTATCATAAAATATGAAGTGGATACCAAGAATATTTCTCCCATATCGCATAGCTGTAGTGTTGTGAGAGGTTATCACAACCAACTCTAATTTAATCTATGTCAATTAGTATGATCATACTTCCTTAGATACTTCCTGTGTAGTGGTTGTATCATCAGTTATTGGTTTTTGGTAGTCAGTTGTTGTGGGGCCCAGAATAGGCCAACCCAGCATTTACAAACTCACACACTAATTATATTCATAGTCATGCCACATTGTAGTAGTAATTGATACTTCTGGGATTACCAGCTGAGCTGGACTCATTGTTCACTGTCTTTGTGTAAAGGTGGGGGGGGGGGGGGGGGGGGGGGGGTTGGGGGCTCATCTACCTACTCCTATATACATAGTCACTGAGCACTGTAGATTATTTGTCCATTTGACCAACTGAGCCTGTTTGTGTTACTGCATGTCATATAACTTTAACCATTATTAATTGACCAACTGTGGGATACTAGCAAGGCCTGTCAGTGGAACTGGTGGCAGTCAACCTTATCGAACTATCAGAGGATACTAGGCACCACAGTTGTATTCTTTTGTTGAAGTCGAGGAAAACAAAAAAGTCCCAATAATAACAATGATTCATTCTGTACTGTCAGACGTTTTAAATCAGATGTGGACAATTAAATTGAAGAATGGTGAGCTATATATTCTGGAAGGGATTTCTACTGAGGTGGCTACTTTTTTAAAAGTCAAAAAGCATACCAGAATTCTCCTTAAAATACCTAGGCTACAGCCACGGGGGCCTTCAGGACCCTAAAAATGTAGTAACCTCTTGAGGCAGCACCAAATAAAAGTGACCCCTACGTTTAACGAATAAATTGAACTCCTGTGGTCGCAGTCATCCCCGCGTGGTATAGTTGTCTGGGCTTCCCCAGACAAATGATTGAAATTGTACTGCTGGTACAGGGTGACCACCGGACTGGTAAACATTAATCAAATTCATTGCTTTTCCCACAAGTATCAACCACACTCACACTCTCATAAATTGGATTTCATGTCATATGTACAATAAGATGTAAAATTGGGTGATTGTACTGCAGTCCTCTAGTCCTAGCACTGTGTGGGGTTGTCTTCCAACTTACGTAGTTGCTTTTGTTTTTGTGGCGTTTGGCTCTCTTCAGTGTCTTGCATGTGACGTTGAGCCAACCCACATATATATTTTTTTGCTTCGCGGGAGCAAGTACGACTTGGGGGTTCTCACGGGGAGCTACCATCTGAGCAGGATTCCCTTCTAAGTTGACTGAAGAGTGGTCCTTCAAGGTTCAGGCATCCACAATCCTAGCATTCGTTGGTGGGTGGCGTCCGTTGCCAATAGTGGTCAGTATTTCCGCCTGTCACTCGGAAGACCTAGGTTCGATTCCCAGTCAGGGAGGTCTTTTTTTGTTTTGTTTTGTTTTTTTCCTAAGCTATGTGACGGAACTATGGAGTGGCCATCTGCTTGTGTTCAAAAATCATTACACCACTATAGTTATTGCTGCCTCCATGTATTGTGAATAATGTACACAATACTTCTTGGAGGGAAAAACTACGTAGGTAGATAGATCAGTGCACTAACTGAAAGGATAGTTGCCCTGCACATGTAAAATAGCTCTCACACACTCACCCTCAAACTAACTGGCTAGACAATAGGACGGAGTAGTAATGGTTATAATGGGAAATAATAAGAAAATCAGCAATGTTGAACAGGAATCATGGATTGCTCAGTTTAATTACATACATCAGGGCTGTAGCCAGAGGAGGGTTTGGCAAATTATGCTCCTTTTTTGTTCTTATCCTATGCTAGCAATGCTCATCATTTTAGTGATTATTTTGAAACCTCTTATTATGTTCATGAAACCTCTTGTTACACTCACATCATGTTTGTAGACAACAGAGTCCAAAGGTCACCTCAACTGCATTCACAACTATAAAAATCCTTGTACACAGGACTAATCTGAATACTAATATGGACACTGTTGATATGTGAGTTATCTGAAAAATTAATTTAAAAAGTCTCAAACTCCCTGGTAGACTACATCAAATTGTCATTCATTACTATGCATGCACATTTTCACCACACCTCATTACGCACATGATATCATATCATCAATGTTCAAATATTTTAGTTTTCTGTCTTTGTTCATATCACTCTGTACAACTTCCTGAATTCTGGTTTAACTATGGTTGTTGAATACATTCTCATCTAATCTATATACAACAAGTAGCTTGGACTCTGTTATGTTCCTGGCTTCTTCTTCCTTCACTCCTTCCTCTGTTGCAATACTTGCTGCTAACGGATAGACTCGGGCCTTACAACCCCAAGCTCTACTTGTTCCTGGCATCACCAAAACTATTTCCCGCAAACTACTTTATCATGCTCATAATTACACTAATTATGCTAGCATATGCATGTATTGATGAAATCACTTATGCTCAAATTATGCCAGCATTAGCTAACCTCTAAGCCAGAGGGGGTCTGAGGGAGTTACCAGTAACCACCCTTTCAAATTAATGATATTCATAGCAGGAAGATTTTGCTTGTGTGACAGACCAAATACATACACAGGTGTTTGTAATAAAACCTTAACTCAGACCATTTACAAAAAAATTGTTTAAAGTGGCACTGTATATTATATACTTATAAATGTAATTTCTTTAAACTTTAAAGAAGCATTTAGAATCACTTGTAATATTGTATATGAACACAAAAATTCTTTATAATGAAATTAAAATCCATACATTATAATACTAGTATTATTATATTTCAACATACAAATTATGCAATGAAGATCAGTTACTCAAAAATAGCTAATTGATTTAATATTATGATTATATAGAAAAGCTTGAGCAAAATTTAAAATAAATAGTTCTAAGTGTCAAAATATTATCGCTGCAGCCAAAAGAATTGCTAGTGCTAACACTGCAGAAGAAGCAATCTTGGCAGCAGTTGTATTTCGTTCACCCTGCAAGTGAAATCAATTAGAGTTGAGTACATAGGCGGCAGAAACGGTTAGAAGTTAGGGGGTTTAACTAATAATCACTAATGAATTAAAACACTAATTATTCATCTAAGTTGTGTCACCCACTGCTTGTTAGGAAGAGATAGGTTTCCTGTTTTTCTTATCCAGTGTCTCAAACAGACTTCAATCTTGTCTTAGTCTCTTAGCTCAACTATTCTGATAGAAATGTATTTACTATGGGATGAAATTTTAGATGTACTGTAACAGTATAAAAAAAACTATGTAGATGGTGTCACTGTTGTGGTTGTATAGTTGGTGGTTAGCTAGCTAGCAGGTGGTGCTAATACAGAGACTCATAATGAGTGGCACTGGTATGAATCTAGTTAACAAAAATGCCTGGGGGGGGGGGGGGGGGGGGGGGAGGGGGGTACCTTACCACAACCTTACCACACAACTACTGACAACTAACTGCCTTAGGTTTTTTATGCTGCAGCTGGTATGAATTCATGCAGTCTAATGACCACACAATAGGAGACTACTGGTGGGTATTGGGGGCTAGAGCCTCCTGAGCCCCCACCTTCCATTGCCTATGGAGGAATTTGGGAAATCCCACTGACAGTGTCCTTCACTGTAATGTGCTTAATATTATTAAGCTATAAGACTTAACAGGATAACTTGTACCATATAATATTCCAATTACAGCACTGCCATTCTGATGATAGCTAAACTATTCTGTAACAGTTTTTTCTTCCTCATTCTAATTAAAAACCAATTGTTTTTGTTGTGCATTGTTAAATAAAATGTTCGCAAGGCCCTTGATCTCAGCGGAATGTATCAATTATAGCGAACAGTGGTCAAAATACTGAATCAGTAGTCTCTAAAATCATTACGTACACGTAAACGAATAGCAAATGAGATATCCAGTTAGCTTTTAGATAAGAACCATTGGAGGTCAAAAATTACTGATTGTTCTGATAATTGATGACCAATTTCCGATTTGAAATATTTATTTTTGGTGCTGTATTTGGAATATAGTATAGCTAAACATTTCACAAGAATGCTGCATTGCTTGAGGCAATTCTAGATCTTAACTTGCAATACTTCTATTTAATGAATGTACAGTTTGCTCCCTCCAATAGAAAATGTATTTCTTTAATACCTCTAAGCAACAACTTCTGATTTATAAACTGAAAGTCTAACCCTAAATTAATCTCAGCTCAGAGCTTGTACTCTTTGACTTATGTTTGACTAGGCATCTCTGTATACATTAAAGGATAGTAATTATTGGATTATGTCAAAATACTATCCTGTACCACCCAAAAACAGATCAATACTTCTTACTGTGGTGCTGAATGGTCCATAGTATTCAAACTTGCCTGCTACAATAGTGAATCTAATAATAATAAATGCATACACATCATTTTACACGCTAAGTTGGACCTTAAATTGTAAGACCTGCTGCAAAAATTAATAAATATAAATAACATACAAAACTGAAAAGACAAAGTACAGCTAAAAAATAAAATATTAACAAATTAACTATTGCTAGTTACTCACAAAATTACCTGAATTCAAACATTCCACTTCCTTGGTCTGGAGCTATCCATGAGAATGAGATTGTGTCATTGTGGTTTTCTTCACTGTGAGTTAAAGTGGCCTAAAATTAGTGATTCAGTCGTTCTTGGCTGAAGCAATTACAATAGCTAATAGCAATTTTCTCGTTCTAACATCCAATATTATGATAATTAAAACTTAACCTGCCGTCTCGACTTCTTGCCGAAGTCCTCTTCAGGGGTCAACTGAAGTCAAACTCTCTGTGGTGATATAATAAACACAATGTAAACAGCAAGAGGGGGGGGGGGGGGGGGGGGTATGCTTACTGTATATTATATCCTGGAGGGTGATTTGAATGCAGCATATACAGCCAGCATACTGGAAGCTCTAAACGTATGTCTGTGTTAAACTTGTTGCTGTCTGGTGTCATCTGTAATGTGTAAAGCTTCCTACATCACCCCATTCAATGGGAAGTGGTAAGAGTTGTAGACAGAGCCAGTAATAATTGTGAGTAAAAGATCAAGGAAGCTCTAACACATACAGATGACACCAGACAACAGCAAATTGATACTGGCTGTCTATGCTGCATGCAAATCACCCTTCAGGATATAATAAACAGTAAGCGTACCCTCCAGTAATCTTGCTGTTTGCATTCTGTTTATTATACCACCACAGAGAGTTCAATCTCAGTTGACCCCTGAAGAGGACCTCGGCATCATGTCGAAACATCAGGTTAAGTTTTAACTAACATAATATTGGCTGTTAGGATGAGAAAATCTTCTATTAATAATAATAATAATAATAATAATAATAATAATAATAATAATAATAATAATAATAATAATAATAATAATAATAATAATAATAATAATAATAATAATTTGCTACTATACATGTCATGAGCTGGCCATCACATATTTTGCTCTCAAATGCAAATGATCTTATTTGGAAACAATGAGAACTACATGTGTTTGGCTACAGACTTTCTATGTACTTCTAGGAGCTTCCAATGTTCAAATAATCAAAACATGCTAAACATTGAGAAAAAATTTGAATTATTTATTCTTCAACAAAAAAAAAAGAGAGTGATACATTAGCTACATACAACAAACCACTCTTCTAAGCCTTAAATCATTCTTACAGCTTTAGGAATTGAGCTGAAATCTGAGCAGTCCAGTAACTTGCTTCCTGAAGATGGGTGAAATGCTCCAATTCTGGTACCAGATGGATCCAAGGCTTGTATAAGAAATCCTTCCGCTTGATTGTCACTTTCAGTCATTGAAACTTTAACACCATTTTATAGTATATATTAATATAGCTATGTGACCACAATTAAAGCTAATACGCTTTCAAACAGAACATGTATCTCACATTTTCCAAATAGCTACTCTGCACAAAAAACTAACTTTAGCTAGCTATATATAACTTACTATTAGAGAAGGGACTTGGTAAGTTAAACAAATAAAAACTAGCTTATAAGCCTGTATAATAGGATATTTGTCCCCAATTCAGCATATAAAGAGAATATGACATAATACAGATTTAAACTAGCTAAGTACATGTAATACTAATTCACTGATTTTTTAGGTAAATGTTTAATGGTGAGTAACTTACCTGTATACTCCATGCCAGCCTCGTATGTAAAATATTTGCTGCTGTGAAGATGCAGACCAGCAGATGTTGTGAAGTTGTAAGCTCCATTTCCAGACTGAAACTTGTGAGGGCTGGAGCTATCTGGTTTTAGTTCCTCACACACCATTTTCACAGCAGGGGCTCCCTCAGGGTGGGCAGATGATAAAACGCAGAGAACTATAGAAACTAGGAATGTCTTAATCATTGTTAAGCCTAGGATGGATATGAAATTGAGAATAGCGGTGGCAAGAGTGACTCCAAATATATAGTACATTCGATTCGTTTTGCACATGCGCACATGGGTTTCAGATTGTCCTAAACTAAAGTAGTGCTTCGTTTCAATGATCGTTTTCTTTGCGATTCTTCACAGTACGTGACAATATGAAGTTTGGCTGCCATGATTACGACTACCATGATTAAGACTACCTCACGCCCACTAATTTTAATTCTTGAATAATTGACGGTAGCTATATTTCAGCCAAGATGGTGACGTGTGTTCGTGTGTGTGTGGTGCTGTGTGTGTGCTCAGTATATGCACTAGAGTCAAAATAATACTATAGTGTTCTTGGCTAACGTATTACGGTACTTCTCTTAACTCTACTTTCTTGGTCAAAAGCGCGAATGCGCGCAGTTCATTAGGCTGTTGCTGTTTAGTCTCGCGGGGCCAGACCCTTTTGCGTTTGGGTAAAGGGTCTGCCCCCGCGAGACTAGTTGTTGTTGTTGTTGCTGCTGCTATTGTAGTTGCTACTGCTTTTTTAGTTATTGTAACTTTCATCTGCTAAATGCACACCCTTAGAGCTGACAAATCCGAATTAGGCCACACTCCGTGCAGAAGTGCAAGCAGTTTCCGCCCCTGTTTAGTTGGTATCCATGGTAACAGACTGGACTACTGTTATTTTTAAGAATGTTCGTTTTTAGTTGTCAAAAGAAGCCCGCGTATAACAGAACTGATGTTTATCTATATCAATGCCTTGAAAAGGTGAGTAGTTTGGGGGTAGCTACACTAATCAGTTTAATTCCAGGTTATCCAATCTTCTAGGGTCAAGTCTGCTCAGAAGATTTGACTTTTTCCAAAAGTCCTGGAGAACTCTATGCAGATTCTATAGAAGAGAAAACACTACCTTTGTCATTGCTGTGTAGTGATGCAAAAGAACAATACTTTGAGCAGGTAAAGGTGAAAGATGTCGTGTATAATGACTTGACTCCCATTACCTACATTTTTTAGCCAATAGTCAACTATTTAAAGCTGTCATTTGATTTAACAAGTCTCTTCCATTTAAATTTACTATATACCCACAATGTCATTTTAGGACCTAACATCAGGTAAAGGATCCAAGTCTTTGAAGCTGATAGAACCACAAAATGGAGGAGTAAGTAGATATGAATTATGGAATTGTAGAACCAATAACTGGTAGTATGATTTAAGTCATGAAGAGTAAATGCTAACCACATGCAATGGCCAAATAATAAAACTATTCCAATAAATAATCTGATTTTTTTTTTTTAAACAAGCGGTTCATTTTCTAAAGTAAAAATGATCCAAGTTTGCTAAATTGATCGGCTTAACTTTAATAAAATACATACATTTATATGACTAAAATGAAGTGCACCCATATTAGTCACATTAAATTTGCTGTCATACCACAAAATCCAATGTGCCTGTCAGTAGTCATCAGTTATTTGTTTGTCATGCCTGCTTGCCTGTCATTTTGAAGTATTTCTTTAAGTGGAGACTTAATTAATTTCTGTTCAATATCAATGTATTGCTTTGTACTTTCTGTTAGACCTACTCAAAGCATTTGCTATACTCTTGTCTTTATGGGAGCACTCAAGATCTCCAACTGGTACTGAAAGCGGCATCCGCTGGGAAAGATTTGAATCAACCACTGATGTGTGACAATGGCCAGCTAATCACACCTCTGGGTCTCGCCTCTGTATCTGGCAACTCAGGGACATGCAATCTCCTTCTGAAATCCGGTGCAGACGCTAATGTAGCAAGTGGGTGTGGTTCCTACTGCCTCCACTTGGCTTCTCTGGCAGATACATCCAATGCTGTGGAAGCATTAATTGCTGGAGGAGGTAACGTGGAACACACTGATGCCAAGGTAGAACAGTATATAATGTATACAGCAATGCCACAGGTATACATAATGCTTTGTACAGGGATTAACTCCACTACACTATGCATGCTTCAAGGGGACATCAAAAGTGGTGTCATTGATTCTGAAACAGGTAAGGTCAGCAGTAGACTCAACCTACAATGTGTAATAAATGTTATTCAAAGTCTTACGAATGTATAATAATATACAACCAAAATGAGCTATTCTATTTACAATTTATATGCAACATGTTTATTTCATGAAACTGTTTGTTTGTTTGTTTTTTGCGGACTAATTCTAGTCTACATCAGTACATGATACCAATAACTCACCTGAGGGAGTGACTCCTTTGATTATGGCTATTCTGAGGGGCCATACAGACATTCTGAAAATGCTGATTAAGAGAGCTGGTCCTGCTAGCCTTACATCACCTGATAACCAAGGATTTACACCGGTGCATTATGCTGCCTGGAATAATGACTTAAAGGCAATGAAAATTCTTTCCATTTGGTCTACATTTAAGGAAGCACTCAACTTAGAAGATATCTGGGGCAGGACACCCTTGATGCTGGCAGCATCTAAGGTATGCTCCCTTAATAATTATCCAAAATATATTAAACCAGCTTCCAACCTAATCAGGGAAATCCAGTTCTATGTCAGTTCTTGGTGAAGAAAGGAGCCAAATGTGACGAATGTGACAAGGAAGGAAGAAATGTATTACATTGGAGTGTCTTGTCAAATCAGGTGCAGCAAAATTGTAACTATGGCACTAAATTTACAATTATACTTCTCTAACTAATTGCAGTTGTTACACTGTACATTAAGTGTGTTCTATCAATGATGCTTGTCTAAATAATTTGTTATGCAGCTTGAGGTTGTCAAATATTTTTCATCAAAAAAAGGAGCTCAGTTAATGAATTGGAAAGACAATAGAGGAGTACACCCGATACACTTAGCTGCTGCCACAAGAAATCCTGAAGTATTGGCTTTACTGATTGAAAAGGTAAATGCTATAAAAGTTTTGACTACTAAACAGCATTTAAGATAAGTCTTATGAACCATACCATGAATTCATGCATAATTGCAAAGTTTTAATGCAAATGGGAATTTATCAACTAAATCCTGTCTTATAGTGTTCAGAAAATCTAGACTTTGCTGATGGATCAAGTCCTACATTATGGGCAGTGGGGTGTGGCTTCACCGAAGGTGTGGCAATGTTACTGGATACATATGGAAAACAAGAATCAGGGATAAGTTCATTCAACGATCTCCACACAGCAGGCTGTGTAGGGAGTACTGAAATGGTCAAGAAGTTACTTTTGGCTAGATTTTTAGTAAGTATTATGATAATATTACCTTACATTCCCTTCATTTAGCTATTATTATTGTTATTGTTATTATTATTATTAATCCTCAGCGTGCATGCGCAAGAGTTATAGTAGTCGTCCAGTCTGTTTATCTGATTTTGGAGATTACGGACAATTAACTGTTGATTTAGGTATGAACTTACTCAGGATGAAAATTTAGGACCTTTTATTGTGCTGCTTTTTTAATTTTGGGCTAATTGTTGAGAAAACACAAAGCTTTCAGCTCTGCGTAGGTACCAGCTTTTATGGCTAACACCCCCTAGCATCATGCCTTAATCACGTGAGTAATTAGTGAAGTTTCGCATTGAAGATGTATACTGGTGAGAGTTTCTGGCTATTTTAGCTTCTTCTCTTATGAAGATGGCACTTCCATGTACCATCTTCATTGCTCGAGGTATATTGATGCCTCATTGAAATAGTTAACAGATTGTTTCTTCTTTTGGAAGGAGATTTTGTTGTAATAGCTAGGTAGTGTTTAATAGCACTGAGGGTTCACACGTTTGGTGCTTCATTGTTATTATTATTATTATTGTTGTTGTTGTTGTTATTGGTATCATTGTTGTTGTTGTTGTTACTGTTATTATTATTACTGTTATTATTGTTGTTGTTGTTTTTACTATTATTGCTATTTTCATTGTCCCTCAGCACACATGCACAAGAGGGTTATAATAGTCATCCTGTCTGTTTGTCTGTCATACTCTGATTTTGAAGGCTACTGACAACTCAGAATGACTATTTAAGACCTTTTATTGTGCTACTTTTTTAATTTTGAGAAAACACGAAGCTGTCAGCTCCATGTAGGTACTAGCTTTCATGGATAACACCTTTATTGACACGTCCTAAATCACATGAACAAATAATTTCTTGCTGTTCGCAGTAGTTTTGCTTTATGCAGGGAAGTTAACCAAGTGCTGGAAGTGGAGTTTTGCGTTGAAAAATATACCGGTGAATGCCCTTGCCAGTTTAGCTTCTCTTTTGAAGACAGTGTTTACATGTACCATTTTCATTGCTCCAGCTACAAATACCTGATTAGAATGGCCAATTATATCATTTTTTTGGTCTGAGATGCCTTTACACAGCTTTTTTTACTCCTGCAGCAGTAACCATGTCGTAAAATGATGTAGGATTAAGCTCAAACCTGTGTGGTACATCCTTGGAAATGCCAGTTGTTGTTTTTTGTTTTGTATTTTTAGGTCAAACTGTTGCGGTGAATGGTTACTATGGCATTGAACCCCTTACTGTATAAATATAGTTTAAAAACTCGACTGTATTTTTAGTAGCTGGAGTGTTAGAAGTTAAAATTAATTATATTATAACAATGCTGTAGTTTTATGTAACCTAACTAGGGAGGCTTGCTCACCATTTGTGTGCAAGCACATCACTAGTGTATAGCCTCACTGAGGGTTCACACCTTTGGTGCTTCGTTATTTTGGTTGTTGTTTATTGACATTGTTGGTGTTATTTATTATTTGACAGGTGGATTGCATTACAGATGAAGGTATGACTCCTCTACACTATGCTTGTAGACATGGACATTCTGGAGCAGCCAAAGAACTTCTCAAGTCTGGAGCCAGTGTGGACATTCTCACAAGAAATAAGGAGTGAGGCAGTAACAATTTTCTTTTGTTTCTCATTTCTTGTGCTTTTTTTTAATTGTCACATGTGTTTGCATGGTGGTGGTGGTGCTGTAGGTCACCCCTTCATCTGGCCACAATTCATGGACACTCAGATATTGTACAAATCCTTACGACAGCAGGGGCTGATGCCAGCAGACCTGTTTGTGCAGACTACAACTGGTGAGTTGAATTTTGTGCTGATGAATAATTCATAGATATTCCATAAAAACATAAATCCCCAATGAATTCATTACTTTGCAATTGTTACTGAGCAATAAAAAAAATTGTGAGACAGTTGAGATAAATTATAGGAAGTTAGTATATGATTGCAGTCTAGCATGACATTAAAAAGCTAGCTAAACATAATAATACCAGTTTCTCAGTATATACATAGCTATATTTTAACTTAACCCAATGTTTTGAATCCTTCCAATGCCTTCCTTAAAATTTCTAAGTAGAACTTTGGCAAGAAGTTGAAAGTCAAGTTAGTTAAGTTTTAATATTGGCGGTATAGACAGAAAAAAACTGCATTTCAGCCAAGAATGACTAAAGCAATGCTGAAGATTACACACTTCAAATATATCAGTATTTTCTAACTCAAACAATTAAGAGTAGCATATAAAATTGCAGGTTTGCTATGTGTGTTCATGTATTTTGGGGTGAAGGTGGCAGTATGGATTATATACAGGACATTCTCTGTATTTTTGTTAATTTTAATAAGATGCTTTCAAATGTCAAATTTGATATATCATGTGCACATATATTACTTCAAAACAACTTAAAACTATTCAAATGCAGCCCAATACACCTGGCTTGTATCCATGGACATTCAAAAGTCCTTAAAAATATTTTGAGGTGAGTAAAGTACATGTACAATACAGTGAACTTTTTCAGGTTATAATCTCTATTATTTTACAGTCATGGAGTGAACCCAAATCAGCCCAGAGGAAGTGATGGACAGATCCCCACTTTCATTGCTGCAGCACATGGTCACATGGAGTGTCTGCAAGTGTTAATACAGCATGGAGGTGATTTCTCAGCACAGATGTCTTCTACTTCAGAAGGGTATAAATTTAATGCATTTTTAGAGTGAATACTGTTCAAAAGTATCCTGTAGTTTCAATTGTATGACTGCTTTTTTATTTGTGAATAATTTAATCCAATATTTGATTTACAATTCTTTGTTGTTTATTTCCTGTTAATTAGACTAACTCCATTAGATGTTGCAATGAAAAATGGCCATGAAGCCTGCGAGAATTATCTTGTATACTGCCACGCTCCTTCGGGGGGAGGAGTCTATCACAGAGCTGCTCTAACCATTCAAGCAGTTTGGAGATATCACAGATACAAGGTAAGCCTATTCATAAGTACAGTCATTATAGAAAACATGAACCTCTCATATCAGTTCATCAGTATTATATTTTGATGCATTCTATTTCACCAATTCAGATTTGTCAGAAAATAACTCGTGAATGGGCGATAATGCTATTGCAGCGATCGGTGAGGGCGTGGCTGCTAAGACTCAAATCATGCAGAGTAAGAGAGGCTCGTCATGCAGCCTACAACAAGGCTGCATCATGTATACAGCATAGATGGAGAGAGTATATAGTCCAGAAGAGAAGATACGAGAGTACTTATAACAAACTGAAGATTAAGCTACAGCAGGAACAGCTTGCTACCACTCTGATAGTTGCTGAACTGCAAGCTCAAACACAGAGAATTAAACTTCCAGCCTCTACTCAGTCATTAGATGAGGCTGCTCATGTTCTTGTGGCTGGAAGATTACTCGAGTAAGACTATACATATTTACTTTTAATTACTTGTTTTGAAGAGGGGAGAGCTAGGGAGAAATTGAAGTAGAATTGTAGTCAACATTGTTGAAGAAGAATCTCTCTAGCAATACTAAATTTACAGGATGAACAATGCTATGCTATTGTTTTGTTGTTGTTGTTGTTATTTTAGCAGCCCAAAGCTTATTAACCCTCAGCACGCATGCACAAGAAGGTTATAATAGTCGTCCTGTCTGTTTATTTGTTTGTCTGTTTGTCTGTCTGTCTCCCACCCTATGATTTGGAGATTACTGACAATTAACCATTGATTTAGGTATAAACTTACTCAGAATGAAGATTTAGGACTTTTCATAGTGCTACTTTTTTAATTTCAGGCTAATTTGTTGAGAAAATGCGAAACTTCAGCTCTGCGTGGGTACCAGCTTTTGTGGGTAACACCACCTACCGTCACGTCATAATCACATGAGCAAATTATTTCTTGTAGCCAGTGGTGTAGTTTGCTTTATACTCATGGAAGTAAACTTAGTTGAAAGAAGTGAAGTTTTGCGTTGAAAAAGTATACCGGTGAGAGCTTCTTGCCAGTTTAGCTTCTTCTTCTGTTACGAAGATAGGGTTCCATGTACCATTTTCATTGCTTGAGCTATATTGATGCATGATTAAAATAGCTAACAGATTGCTTGTTTTTTTGGTCTGAGATTATCGTGTAAATACCTAGGTAGTGTTTAGTAGCGCTGAGGGTTCGCACCTTTGGTGCTTAGTGTTCTATCTCAAACACTCAATCGCAATTCAATAGGTTACACTATGTATATAATCCTTCAAACACATATTAGTGTGTGTGTGTGTGCCTAGTTTTTCTTACTATAACAAATTCTCAATTCTAACAACAGCTGCATTGTCTTTGTTTGTTGCAGTGAAAGAATTAAAGCTGGAAAACAAGTTGGCTCATCATTTACAAAAAAACAATCTAAAATGTTGGTGTCTCATCCTAAGCCTCTAAAAGGATCTTTACCAGCAATAAAAATAAGGAACAAAAAAAGGTAAGTTTTTTTAAGTGCATGAGAAACAATAATATAGCAGACATTGTCAAAGTAAGTTTGTGTCCACATGTTTACTTTTTTAAATTTGATATAAAAGAATTTGCTCAACAGAAAAATAAAGTGACTGTTCATCACAAGATGCTCTACACGATATGTACTTCAGAGATCTATGAAGTGTAATCTTAACTATCTAGAATAAATTGGAGCATATTTATTATTTCAGAGCCTTTTGTGTAAGACATTTTTAGCAGAGGATTGAACGGATTAAAGAATAGGGGTGAGGAAAGTTTGTATTTCACTAAACTCCCTAACCATGACAAGCATATGTTTGCCGCAATTGAATTACCCATAGATACGTGGCGGAGCACATAATGCTAAGGGAGACCTTACCTTGTACATGTGCTGTTGAGACCAGGCAGCTTAACAGGCAATAACAGTCGAGGGATTTTATTAAGTGGTAAATTAACAATGCTTGCTTAGGTGTTTATCAGCAGTGTCCCAAAATACAAAAGTTGAGGCAGGGTATTTTTAGAACAGAACTTGAAACGATTTAAATAAACATTTTTGAATATTCAGGGGGGTTATTATTTCCATGTAATTGATTAAAATTTTGTGGCTAATGTTACCACTAAAGTCATTTTCAGATGGGGGGGAAGGGGAGGGGGGCAAAATGCCCACCTAATACGGTTTTAAAATTTTTTGGTTGATATATTGATGAAAAAGACTATACAAAAAATTTACTAAAATTTTGGTGTTAAAATTGATAGCAGTGATATTGTGAGAAAGAGATACTCAGACAGGTTCAGTCGATAATTCACCATCTGCATGTCTAGTTGAGGGACGTTTTCCAGATAGAGTTCTTCTGGACAATGAAAATGTACTTCAAAGCAGTTATACCTAATCCTAGTCCCCATATTTAGACACACCATATTAGTACCACCTTGTTGTTGTTGTTGTTGTTGTTTTGTTTGTTTTTTGTTTGTTTTGTTCACCACAAATGATATTTTAATAAAGCTAGTCAGAATGTTTAGGGAACTCTAATACTTGGATATTACAAAAATTGGCCTCTAGAATATAGGAAAGTAACTAAGCTATGGCTAAGAACTACATCTTGACATACCAGGAATCCAACTGTTTTTACATCCAGCTTGTAAGGTAAAAGTAATCTACTTGCTGAAACTGTATTGATATTTCTGTTATTGATTGGAGCCCTGCGTCTTAGTTTACTGTCGGTACTGTACTCTACTCGCACGGCTATGGACATTACAGAGTTAAGTACTACAGCAGTAAGGGAGACTAATTTTATGCTCATTTTATGCAACTATAATGGCACACTAGCCTTGTAATAGGAGACTGCAGGAAGACAATCTTATCCATCTTGTTGTAGATCTGGCATCAGAGATCTATAGCATGATGACCTATAATTGCTTGCATATCAAATGACACTTTGTAAGTCTGTAAATTACTAGGCAGGAAAATTTCATGGGACTGGACCTTTACTTCAGCCTTCCCCTTCCCACCCTCCCAAGAGACTTAGCCACCTATGATATGATAGGAAATAATGTTGAATATATAGCCGGGCTATCTTGCTCACCACACCAACTGATTATTATAATATTTTTTGCTGTTTTTTATAGTTTATGTGCTGATTTATCAAGAACAACGAGCAATGCAGACTCCAGAGATGTCTTTCAAAGTAGACAACCTATATGCCTCCCTCCTTGTCTAGAGGATGATTCAAAACTGTCTTCCATGTCAACAACGGCAACGACACGTATGAGACTTCACAAACACAAGAGGAAACTTCCACCCATTGAAAGGAAAGAAAAACCAAAGGTGGGTAGCAATCAGAAGGAGGAAACTATGTTTAGTGATACAGTGGACACAGGAGATACAGATTACCTCAAACACAATGACATTCTTGGAAGTTCTTCAAAACCCGTTAGAATTACCAAGCGTCCTCTACGAACTTCAACTTTCAAAGACACACCACTCTGCTATCAACCATTTTCAAGAAAGATCACTTACAAAATATGCAGTGAAGCTGAAGAACAGCCTTTGGAACAAAGCGTTACATCCCTTGAAGATTGTAGCCTTCCCAGTAGAGAAGGTGATGAGACACCTGATGACTTGGAGAATCAGACAAGATTTGAAACTGATACACCTAACAGCTTGTTAAATTCAGATATCATGGCAAATAAAGTGCTCAACAAAGTTGAAAGATATGAGAAACTAGTGAGAGTGCTAACTTTATTCAAACAAGCCAAAGAATTGGAAAAGAAAGAAGGCCAGGCTTTGGAAGAAATTGGAATTCAAACTGGAGAGATTACTGGCCAAGGCATAGAATCCGTCAAAGAACATATCAAGGCAGCATTAGATGAGGCAATCAAATTGCGTCTTGAAATGGATGTTGAAAATTTGTAATTATTTCATGATTTTTCAGTCATTTCTTAGCATGAAAATATTGATCTTTTAAATTGTTATGTTGTAAAGTTGAATTAATATTTTCATTGAATTATAGCTTTTTAAAGTTTGAGTATATTAATCTTTGATCTCACAAGCTTGAATAATAATAACTTACTAAACAAGCTATTTAGCTAATCATGCATGCACTCAACCAACTGTGCTCAGGGTCTATTATCCTGGCCTGCTAGAATCCTTTACTTGATAACAAAATTCAGAATCGAAGCCATTATTACAAACATAACAAGCTGACTGAAATGAATTGGCCAGTTCCAAGTTTCACTCCCAACGGCAATAAAGACTGTTTTTGTTTTTGTTTTGCTTTTTTTTTTCAATGTAGCTAATTACTATTTTAACTCGGCATAATATCATAATTTATGAAACTGAAGCTTGTAACAATATTAGTATGCATGCCAACTTTAGAGTAGCAGGGAAGTATATTATTTTAATACAAATAATTTCTGGAAACCAAGTTATGGACATCTTTCTTAGAAAAAAAATAATTAAGTGGCGCAAGGTAGTAAAATTTACACCATTATTTTAAAACCATTGCAACTCAAGTGGTGAATCATCAACCAACTAATTATAACATTTGTCACCAATTGACAAACCAATTTATCACACTTTACTCCGGCTAGTTCACACTTTCTTACCGTTAGAGAGTTCCAACATGGGAGGAGTACTGTCATTGGAGGAGAAGAAGCAACTTCTTCCTCACCTTCAAGGATTCAAACCTCATACCTTATCCAGCATTATCTGGGACACGGTTAACCTCATTGGTGTCGATGACCAACGAGAGAGGTTTGGAATTCATTTTGATGAGCCAAAAAATGAAGAAGGAAGTATGAAAGATGAAGAGAATGGAGACAGTGATCAAGATAACAAGCAAGGCGAACAGACGGTAACTTTCTGGGATGGAAAAGAAGCGCACAGTCTTCCCTTGCATATCTTCATAGATATACTGACCTATGTTGGCGAAGAAACTGTCAAAGAATATGAAGCAAACGACTTAGAAGAAGAAAAGGAGATTCAAACTGCTGTTAACCAGCTAAAACTATCCTTAGAATACCTAAAAAACAAATTGGAGTCAATAGGGCGATCGGAAACTGCAGAGGCTTACCGAACCAGACTAGATGAAGACGAAAGTGAGAGTCGTAGGGACAGCCTCGTGGACAAAGTGCGTGAACGACGAGGTACTCAAATGTGGTCCGCTGGAGAGTCCAGACAACCCACTGAAAAGGAGCAGAAGAAAGGAATAGAAGGAGTGATGGACAGGTTGCCAGAACTCCATAAACGTTTTGGATCGCCTCATCTTCATAAATTCAGAAGATCAGCTCGAGGTGTGCAGCTACTGTTGCAAGCTACTACTATAGTGAATGAACCTTCTAGAAAAACATCAGCGCAAAAGCAGAACAACTGAAGGAAAAACTTAATTGTCATAAAGGACTACACAACTAGCTATGTTCACAATCAGGTCTATAGAACTATAAAATTATGATGATGTGTATATTCAGAAACAGCAATAATACTTGTGGGTTGTAGTTAACTCTTTAACTTTGAAGGACTATAGACCCGTCAAATTGTGGGATCCGTGGTTTAAATGCTCGTTAGCTTTAGAAAATATGGTGTTGTGTGCTATGATTGGCTGCTCTAACAGGACCGAAAGAGACAAGGGGAAGCGTTTCTTTAGATTGCCAGCAGTTATTAGTCACCAAGCAGATCAAACACACGAACTGAGTACAAGGAGGCAGCGTGAATGGATGGCAACTATCAAAAGAAAAGGCCTAAATTTGGAAAAGTTAGAATACATTCGTGTTTGTTCTGATCATTTTGTGCATGGATCACCTGCCAAGCTCTATGACAGTACCAATCCTGATTGGGTTCCATCCCTGAAGCTTGGGTATGATACTTCGAGTACTCAGAAAGCTACTGAAAGATATGTAGAGTAGCAGAAAGAAATAGCAGAAAGAGACCAGCACCTACTAACAGTGATGGTGATGGTGATAGTGATCATGGCTTTGTAGGTACTCCAGTTCAAACTGAATTAACAGCATAGGAAGGTTTGTTACTTCAAGAGGAAGTAGTTTCTCTAAAAAAGAAAAGGCTGACCTTCTGGAACGAGCAGAAAGAATAGAAAAAGATTTAAGAGATGAGCATAGCAAAGATTTTAATTTAATGTGGAATCTTTAAAGCGTGAAATCAAAGATTTGTCATTAAATGAAGACTCATTTAAAGGGAATAATTCTAAAGTACTGTTTTATACAGGGTTAAGTACCTGGTCACTTCTTGAGATCTTATTTGAGTATGTCAAGCCAAATTTGAAGCAATCGTCTGTGTTGACACCTTTTCAGCACCACACTGATGCGAATGCATCTTGGTCTCTCTAGTCAATATCTTGCGTATCGATTCAAGGTTCATAGTTCCACTATTAGTCGAACATTTTTACATGTTCTCGGGATCTCGTATGTAAAATTAAAACCACTAATAATTTGGCCAGATAGAGATAATCTCAGAAAGACTATGCCAATGGACTTCAGAAAGCATTTTCCTAACTGTGTAGTTATAGTTGATTGCTTTGAAAAATTTTTGGAGCATCCGACATGTTTATTGGCTAGGGCTCAGACGTATTCAGCATATAAGCACCATAATACGGTTAAATATCTTCTTGGAATTACACCCCAAGGGACTGTGAGTTACATTTCGGAAGGATGGGGCGGAAGAGCAAGCGACAAACACATTACAGAGCACTGTTCTCTTCTGCAAAATCTGGTTCCAGGAGATACCATCTTGGCAGATCGTGGATTTGACATTGCAGATTCAGTTGGGTCATACTGTTCCAGTTTGAAACTCCCTGCATTTACTAAAGGAAAGACTCAGCTCAGTGGTATTGGAGTGGAACAAAGCAGGAAGATAGCCAATGTAAGAATTCACGTTGAACGTGTAATTGGTAACATTAGGCAAAAGTACTCTATTCTTAGTGCCACGCAACCAATTGATTTTGTATGCTCTAATGAAACTGTAACAATCTTAGATAAGATTGTATATGTAAGCTGTGGGTTTAATAAATATGTGTGATTCAGTTGTCCCTTTTGACTAAATAATTCATGTACCATTCAGTTGTAACTTTGATCAAATAATTTATGTACAATTCACCTCAATATGAATTAAGTTTTTGCACAATTTAATAAATGTGTTTGAAAATTATTTAGATACAGTTAACATAATAGATTAGTTAGCTACATGAGTTTTCTCTTTTTTGATGTCTTCTGAAATTGGGGCAATCTTCTACAATCGGGGCATTTCAATTTCACCAAAAATTACACTTCGTCAGTTTGTTTTGTTTTTGTTTTGTTTTGTTATAGCTATTTTAAGCAGAGGTGGACTCTATAAAATTAGAGGCTTTCTTCTTCTTTTTTTTCTTTTTCCTTTTACCTATTCTTTCTCTTCCTGGGCTCATTACTTAGCTATAAAATGCTGGAGCAGTCGGTGTGCACTGCGCGCTTTGCCACCCGCACTCGCGCCTCTTTCCGCGCTCGCTGCTGTTCCGGAAACGCGATCGTCGGCGAGTGAGTGCGAGTATTTAACCCGAGCTTTTCACGCTTTTTTTTTTCTTTTTCGCTCTAAACGAATAAACGCAAGATGATCCCTGCTTTGTCTCTGATATTGGCTGCTTTAGCTATCCTGCCTACTATATCTTCCTTCCCCTTTGGGGCACCAGCTGTGCGAAGTGTGTGTGTGGACATGGTTCCTGCTGTACCCAGTCCTCATCTTAAACAAACTGGAAGTGGGGATTACAAAATTTCTATAAACGCTACTACAAATGCAGATAAATTTTTTACCTACACAGCTGGATCTCAATATAAAGGTAAGTGTTAGAGTACTTGCAAGGCAAGGTGAGTGGACCTTGCTATTTAATTAATCAGACAAGGTGAAGTCTAAAACACAGCATAATTGAAAAGACTAGTTTCACATACAAGTCAATGAGTAGCTACTGCTTTGTAGTAGCTACTATGGCCATTTTGTAGTTAGCTACATATAAACTACTATTTATACAACCAAGAATGACACAAATCTTTCTTTTTTAATTTTTGGAGATTAGATTTAATCACAATATTCACTCATCAATACACTCTGTGAGCACTCACTCTTCATATATTCCACCAAAACAGTCCAATACTTTTAGCTATGTAGCTATTATACTTTAATGTTAATGCTACAAAGAAATCAAGTGATGCATGCAGCAACTCGTCCTCATCGTACTGTGTCGTCACATCAATAGTAGCACCTAAGGTATACCATATCTAATTTACAACACAGTGTATTAAGTCACACTTTGTGTTTCTGGCCAAGATGCTACTCATGTTGATATATGAAAAGGTTATACTTTGAACCAACATAAATTGCCAACGATACTATGGATATCGTTGGCAATTTATGTTGGTTCAAAGTATAACGAACTTCAATTACTGTTACACTATCACCTCTATTTGTATGGAAGCTTCTTATGAGGCAAGAGTCACTGTATGACAGCTGTATGTATATACAAAGCAAGTGCCAAATGAATTACGGCAGCATTGGCATGACTGTCATCGCTCATTATAGCTACATGTCAAGCTCACTGTGCACTCCATTCACCCTAAGAAAGCATCTTCAAATTAGCATATAGCTATTCTTAAATACTGGATGGCTATCACATATGTGCAGCTCTAGCTACTTTCCTTCCTGGTTTTTTTTTGTTTGTTTGTTTTTGTTTTTTGTTGTTGTTTTTTGTTTGTTTGTTTTTACTTTTGTGAGTGTTTGACCAAACACTCCTTTAATACTAATTGCGTATGTCAAACCTTTAGACTCCGATCCTCTAATGGAGCTGAGGATTATGTACACATTAAACATGTGTAGAACATGAATCGTATCATAGAACATTCTGACACACACAAACTATGGCTAAAAATTTTTGGTATAGCTTTTTATTTCTTTACCTAGCCCGTTACAGCTTCTCGCTTAAAAAACTGTAGAGACTCTCATTCACATTTAATTTCGTAATTCCAAGTTGTAAAACTGCATGTCAAGTAAATAGTGTACACTAGTTCTTGATTTGGTTTATACCATGTAGCTACAGCCAAGCATTTAGCTATATATATTTTTCAGTTACTTTCACTGCCACCACTAATCCAATACTGGGCTACATAGTTCAGGCATGGGATCTAAATGATAAGAGAATTGGAGAATTCATTCCAGATGGAACCAACCATTTGCTGGACTGTTCTGCTTACTCCATAAATGATAAGGTAAGGTGTCGTCACATTTTATTGTTTTTGGTATTAAAGTCATTAAGCCATTTTGAATCCTGACAGAGTAAGATATTACATGCAAAATCATTTACAGATTGTTCACAATAGTGCTTGAAGTTTTTTTTTGTTTTTTTTTTGTTGTTGTTGTTTTTGCTAATTTTAAGTTTGAGTCTAAAATAATGACTAATTATTTCAAATAGTTGAACCAAAATAAGGAGATTAGTGAAGATTTCGAAGGAATTCAATAGTCAAGCTGCTTGAAGGTTTGGTCAAGACAGCCTCAGAAAATTGAAATTAGAAAGGAAAAAAAGAATGAGCATTGAAAGTTGTTGTTGTTGTTGTTTTTTACTTAGTATCCGTTCAATCCTCTGCTAAAAAGTCTCTGATCTATTAGCTAGCTAAAAGAGCGGTTTTGTGAACCCTTGGAACCAGGACTGAATCCTTTAAAAGGATCTGTGAGTTATTATGTAGTATTTTGAGTTACTGACCATAGTGCAAACATTTAGACAATGTAGTCATACAATACAGGCAAGAGCTGCCATAATCAAAGTAATACTGTTATCATTGAGACTGTTTGTATTCATAAGCATAAGGAAGTATTTCCTTTGGCCTGTATTCATTACTTTGACGTGTGAGTATCTTGACACAAGATTTAATCGGGGGACCAATTTGAAGGCTAATACATTTTCTACAGGAGGGAGAAAGTAGTGGGAGGTTCACTAAATAGAGGTAATTTGTTCATTAGAGAGTTCACTATCAAAGGTTCCACTGTATTCGCATGTGCAACTCATCATCCTTTATAAAGCAACTCATTTTGGTCAACAATGAAACTGAAGTGAAGTGATTACTACATGGTATAGCTACATAACTGATTTAGCTAGGTAGCTGGCCAGTTCTGTATTCATTTAGAAATGCAATCAAGATTGTATCTTATCTCTGTAATGTTTTCTGCAGGATCTTGCATCTGTGTGATGAAGAAGGTTGCATCGATGAAAAGTCATTAATCATTGAACATAACAATAATGTATTATAATAATAGCAAATAATGAAATTAATTTAATTTCATTGAGTTCCCCACTGCTGACAGATGTCCAGCAAGTGATTTTATACTAGTGGTGTGCTTGAGCACAAATGGCGAGCGAGCCTTAAACTACTACACTATTGTTCAATTTGATTTTAACAACTAACACTCAAGCTACTAAAATAAAGTCGAGTTTTTAAATTACGTATGCGGTAAAGGGGTTTCAATGTCATGGTAACCGCTCCCGCAACAGTTTGAATTGAAAAAGAAGCAACAAAATCAAATCACGTTATTTAAAATTTTCTTTGTGATATTCTTAATAGTAGTTGTAACGCACAATACTTTCACACAACTGAACATACCTACGCAAGACTTACCTTCCTGGTAAGTCTAGCGGACAATGAATTTTTAAGTAAATACTGTTGAGACCTAGTCTGGCGTAGCCAGACCCTTTACCCACTGATCGCTGCGCGGAGGGAAAGGGTCTGGAATCATGCAATACAGCGAGTTGTTCCTATCCGTTACAAAATTTCAGTAATGATGAATATCATTAATGACGCTTTGTGCCGTATAATGACGTTATATGAAGCAATAATGGCTATTTCGCTCAGAGAAGCTGCCAAAAGCAATGGGTAGTGAAATAATATAAGGGTGTAATTTTTACAACTGGAAATGACTTCTTTTTCTTTTTCTCAACTATCTAGCAAGCTAGCTAGTAATTATTTCATATTGGTCTACGTACAGTAACTGGTGTGCAGGGCAAATCTTCAAATTCAGATTCCAATCTGATTCTTTTAGGATTAGCTGCAATTGCCTTCTCAAGGTTTTCTTCAATTTCTTTCTTATGCTTTAGGAATCTGTCATAACTAGAAAAACAACTTCTACACAAAAATCCAGCTGTTGTGTGTCCGAAACCGGTTTCATACTTGACTACCAAATTTTTCCACAATGTGTATATGTCAATGGACTTCTCAGAAAACAGCAACCTCCTCCCAGCCTTCCATTTCAAAACATCACGGCCACAACCACGGCACTGCTGTTCGGAAGCCATATTGCTAACTATACGCGTAAGATGACGTAACCGGACATACACTTGACGAAGTCTCATTACATCCTGTTGGAACAACTCGCTGTATTGCATGATTCCAGACCCTTTCCCTCCGCGCAGCGATCAGTGGGTAAAGGGTCTGGCTACGCCAGACTAGTTGAGACCCGCAAAACAATTCAAAGCCGTAAACAATTCAATTTCAAAGGCGATACGGGTAATGGTCGCTAAGCCGGAGGATTCTGTTTAATGAAGTTTGGGACGGGTCGAACGCGGAGCGAACACAAAAATACGGAGGGTCAAAGTACAAAATGACATACGTACGTCCATATATACTAGTGGTGTGCTTGAGCACAAATGGCGAGCGAGCCTTAAACTATTCAAACTACTAAAATAAAGTTGAGTTGTTAAATTATGCATATAAGGTAAAGGGGATTCAATGCCATAGTAACCACTCCCCTCAACTGTTTGAATTGAAAAAGAAGCAACAAAATCAAGTCACGTTATTTAAAATTTTCTTTGTGATTTTCTTAATAGTAGTTGTAACGCACAATACAACTGAACATACCTATACGCAAGACTTACCTCCGTGGTTCGTCTAGTGGACAATGAATTGTCAAGTAAATGCTGTTAAGTAGTGCTTATAACTGTGACAAATAGTGTATTAACTTACCACCGCCACTAACTCGAATAGAAATGGAGCTCCCAGCACCCGCAAAACAATTCAAAACGGTAAACAATTCAATTTCTAAGGTGATACGGGTAATGGTCGCTACACCAGAGGATTCTGTTTAGTGAAGTTTGGGACGGGGTCGAACGCGGAGCGAACACAAAAATACGGAGGGTCAAAGTACAAAATGACATACATACGTCCAAACATATATCTAAACTAGTAGTGTGCTTGAGCACAAATGGCGAGCGAGCCTGATAGTTAGGTAATATAAAATGTTACTATTTTTAGCTTACTTCATGCAAACACTATAATAGCAGTTATGACATTTGATTTTTCAGCAAACAAATACAAAATCACTCTCTTACCTGATTAATGGTAACTTTTGTAGTATCAAACATCTGCCATTCTGATAATCTCAATTACCAGTAACTCTGGAACAAGCTCTCAGCTACAATAAAAAACAAACCAGTGTTATTATTTGTAATTTTAGCCAACAAATATGGAATTACTACTTACCTCATTCTTGAGTATTGATTACTTCTGCAGTATCAAATTGAAGTTACTTTGACCATCTGAATTACCTTGAATTCTTGACAACAAGCTCTCAGCTACAAAAAAAAAGACAATCAATTTTAGCACACAAATACAAAATTACTTTCTTACCTCATTTTCTTGAGCAGTGGTAACTTTTGTAGTACCAAATTTGAGCCATTCTGACTATTTGAATATACCAGTCACTGTTGACAAGCTCTTAGCTACATAAAAGAAAGACCAGAGCTATTTTTACATATTTAGCTAAATTAAATACTTACCTCAGCTTCCCTCGAGAAGTAGTAGCTTCCATAGCATTAATACTACGGCATTCTGACTACCAACGGCTCTTGACAACCAACAACCACCGGCACTCCGTATCCCCCCGTAAAACGGCGAAGTTTTGAAATTAAGTCTGGAAAAGGGTCTTCAATGCCATAGTAACCTGTCGAATCAACTTTTTGTGTCTTGAAAAACAAGCGTTTTAGCAGGAATTTTCTCATACTTTGGAGCTTAAGTATAAAGTAAGGTTTGCTTAATGCTGTAGTTTCAGAATAAACTGGAGTCAAGCCTAAATAGCCGTGTTTTTAGGAGAAAAAAGTCCCCCGCGCGCGCGTTTTAAGAGCATACGTACCATCCATACATACATACATATATATATATAACATATACCCGATTTTGCATTATCCACCCCTAATACTGTCTCGCTCGCTACGCTTGCTCGCCAAATAAATAAACTTATACCATGGTTCGTTCAAACCGTCCAATCAGATTTCTCAATTCGGGGTGAATAAATCACTTATACACCGCCTAGGAGGTGAATATTTTTTGCCCGTGGCCTAGAATTACGATCTGTAGCTAAGCGAAGCGGCGACCAATGAGGCTACAGAAAAAAAGGTTGTTATGCGTTTCTTATAGCCTAGAGCCATGGTACAAGTCGGTTGCACCGCTCGGTGCGCGGTCGGTACGGGATTTACACTATCCTCGGGCCTTCGGCCCTCGGTTGTGTAAATACCATACCGACCTCCACCTCGTGATGTAACCTATACAAACATCCCCGATTTTTTCATTTTTACCCCTGTAAGTGTCTCGCTCGCTACGCTCACTCGCCAATAAACAAACAAACATCCCCGATTTTTTCATTTTTACCCCTGTAAGTGTCTCGCTCGCTACGCTCGCTCGCCAATAATTTGCTATAAGCACAATTGCTACAAACCTTAAAAGATACTGTATACCCGATTGTGAGATGGTTTACATTCTGTGGCCGACTAATTACACATATGAATTGGCTCTACATCAATCGATTATGCTACTGAAGAGGCTATATATTATTATAATTCTCTCCTTGATTTTTTTTTACAATTTAGTGTTATTTAGCAGTAGCATATAGCTAGCTATATTTACTATTTACTATAGTGATTTTGCAGAGTAAGAACTCTTCTCCTTTCACAGCTGGTTAAAGACAAAGTGGCAGACAGCCTATGACAGTTCTATTACTCCCGTCTGTATGTGTAATGGCATGGCTTCTAGAGGATGTGATGGCAGGCATTTCATAGCAGACATCTGACTCCACGTTTGCTTAGTGGTGTCACTTCCTCCTGCACATCACTTGCTGTAGAGTTTTCCTTTTTTTTTTTATACGGAGAGATGGTTTTACGGCCATTTTGATAATCTTACAGTCCTTACAGTACACCAACAATCACACAAGATATTGCGTATGAAAAGGGGACAAAAGTAAACAATATATTAGCTAATAGCTACAACAACAAAAGCAAATTCGTTGGGTTTGAATTGGCATCATGAAAATAAATATCGAAAAAGAGAACAGCTTGCCGCATCTACATTAAAACTGTGCTGAGGAACGTAAAGGCTAGCTTATAGGTTAAGGAGGAGAGAGTTCTCAGTATACAATTCTATCGTTGTTTGGGCACAGGCAAGATACCGCGGGCAACCAGCTTTATGTATTTGCTGGGGCTACTTAGAATAACGAATGAGAATTTCCTGTCCTCAAACCGACACGTAGCCGGAAGCATCGCTGCGAGTAATATATAATCGTAGCTCCCGCGGCTCCAGTTCGCCTGCATTTTAATCTACTGTGTAGGAAAAAAGTGGAATAGATGTCTCCGTCCGCTTTGCCATTCCTCTTGGCCTTCGTGGCCGTTGTACAGAGCCGTTCCAAAGGACCGCCAGTAGTAAATGATGTGTGTGTTAACTTAATACCAGCAGCTGGAGCTCCACACAGGCCACAGAAAGGTCACTATGGCTACAGAATTGAAACTAATCTTGCACTCAATGCCACAAGTAATATGTACCAGTACACTGCTGGTCAGCAATATACAGGTAAGGACAAATTATTGGGAAAGAGGTAGCTGAGAAATAATAATTAACTATATCATAATTTTTATTTTTTATTTTCTTTAATTTTCATTTGTTTGTTCTCTCTCTCTCTCTCTTTTTTTTTTTTTTTTTTTTTTTTGTTGTTGTTGTTTTTTTGTCTTTTTTCTAGTGACTTTAACAGGAAACTCTTTCCTTGGATTTCTTATGCAAGCCAGAGATCCAGCTGGGACTGTCATTGGAACATTCCAAACAACAGCAAATACTCAGCAAACTATAAACTGTTCACAATTCAACAATATTGGGGCCACAGTAAGCAACCCACTCTAAAGACTATAGGGTTTACAGATAGCAAATAGCTGTCCAGTGAAGTCTGAGGTCCTATTCTCATTATGAGGTATCACATTTGAGTAGTTCAGAGATTTCAGTTTAATCATTGTGATGAAAGAAGTAGCTAATGAAGTGCTGTATATACTTGGCTATGTTTTTCAGGCAACCATCGCACACAACAATACAGCAAGGGCTGCACTTAACCCTCAAATGTTCAGCTGGACGGCTCCAACTGGTGCTGACGGCTACGTCACTTTCATGTAACTTTATATATAGTCTTAAAGATAACCTTGAAATATGGCATTACTGACATTTGCCATTGGTATGCACTTACTCAGAATGAAGATTTAGGACCATTCATTATGCTACTTTTTTAAATTTCACGCTAATAGTTGAGAAAATGCGAAGCTTTCAGCTCCACGTGGGTACCAGCTTTTGTAGGTAATGCCCCCTAGTGTCACATCATAATCACTTGAGCAAATAATTTCTTGCAGCCCGTGATGTAGTTTGCTTTATGCTCAGGGAGTTAACGGAGTTGAAAGAAGTGAAGTTTCGCGTTGAAAATGTATATCGTGAGTGTTTCTGGCCAGTTTAGCTTCTTCTCTGAAGAAAGTTTTCATGTATCATTTTCATTGCTCAAGCTATATTGATGCCTTATTAAAATAGCTAACAGATTGCTTGTTCTTTTGGAAGGAGATTATATTGTAATAGCTAGGTAGTGTTTAATAGCGCTGAGGGTTCGCACCTTTGGTGCTTCATTATTATTATTATTATTATTATTATTATTATTATTATTATTATTATTTCACAGGTATACTTTAGTGCCAAGACGAGCTGAATATTTCGGACCTCTCACTTCACCTGTGAGTTGCAATGCAACTGTTAGATAATACATTAATTATTGCTATGTACTATTAAATACATACATATTTTATATAATTTATATATAATACATTACATAATACTTTATTTGTTTGAAACTGGCACAGAGCAACACTGACAAAACTGCATGATTGGTTCATTGTTTTTCAGTCAAGTATTTTAACACCCAATGCTATGTGTAATGACACTTGATTATTATTATTTATTTTTTTTGTATTTTTTTTTGTTGCTGTTGTTGTTTTTTTCAATTTTTTTTTCTGTAAACAAAAATGACAATTTATTCTTTGTGTTATTATACTTACAGCCTCCACCTCCTGAAACTCCGGTGAGTCGAGTATTCAGTGAATAGTCTTGCAGTAATTAAAGCATTTTGTTTGTTGAACATTCTCACATTAGACCCGTGCCGCAGCTGACTATCCAGTCAGTCGCAGACTCCCGGAAAACTGCACACCCTCCGTTAACTGTCAGGTCTTTGTGGGAGTGGCTGTGAATGCCATCAGCTACGGCTATTTGGATATCTACATGGAGGCTTACTCGGAGTCTTGGATAGCACTCGGATTTTCTACCACCAGATCTATGGTATGACTTCATTTAATTGATACATGTATATAGCTGTGCTGTTATTGTGGAGAATGTGAAGAGTATTCTACCACTAGCTAAGACCATTCTTGCCATTGTTTAAACACTGTCAAGCTGTAAGGGTCGTGAATACGATGTGGCGCATCACTTGTAGTATGTGACATTATTTTGTATTATCTATATAATATTTGTAATATCACTAATAGCAAGCTAAACCTGTAGCAAGCAAAGCATTACTATCTAATTATAAGTTGGTGGTCTAGCAGTCCATTAGAATTTCCATTAGCTCATAAAACCAACATCATGATGATAATTATGTGCATCTCCTCTAAGATAAATTGTACAGATACTAAACACAGTTAAATTTGAACACATTATTGTATGTATTTCTTCCCTTTCAGTTTTCCGCTGATGTGGCAGTGTGTGTTTATGACAATCCCGCAGTAGTAGCGCTGGATACCTACAACGCTGCCAACACTAGAGCCAACGTCATAGATAATCAGCAAAACATTATGCTTTTCAATTCATCTTACACTAATGGAACTATACAATGCACGTAAGAGATTTATTAATTTTACCTTTCTTGATTTCAAAAGTTTGTTAGTTTTTTTTATAAGACCCGTTTGGTTTACTTTTCAGAGTATCAAAGCGTATTATGGGATTTGATGTCCCCAACCAGGACCTCAACTTAAATGCAGACTACTGGATGCTTTATGCTCGAGGGAACAGTGGATCAGCTCAGGGAATAAACCGCCACATGATGGGCTCACTATTCCGAGGAGTTTCAGAAGCCATGGTCAATCCTGTCACTGGCGTTGCTGTGACGATGGCTACTCCAACTAACGGAGCGACTAAGGTAGCAGCACCTGGATTGCTGATTAGTTTCCTTGCAACCATTATTCTGCTTTTTATGAAAATGTAATGATTAAGTTACATAGAATGGCTGTAGAGAATACTGTAGCTATAGCTTCCCTGCTTGTTTTTAATGTAGCTTTTAATGATTGGTTGTTGTTATTTTGGTGTTTTTTTTTATAATTATAAACTTTTTATGTAGTTTTATAATATTTTTTTACTAGTTTGAAATGAAATTGATATGGTACATTCCTTAAAACTGTAGTCCTGTGCCCAGTAATTAAATAAAGATCAGAGCTGTGAACCAAATATGTCTCAAACGGGTAAAATTTCAGACAAAAATGCTGAGGGATATATCATGTCACCAGCCCTTGCACTGGCTGAGTAAATGAATTTCTAAAGAACACTACATAGCTAGTTGTAAATAGACTGCATGAACTTCCTGTGCTTGGCCTAATCCACTAACCACAAAGTCAGGTCTGACATCCAAAGCGATTGTTTCTGCTTGTGGGAATGGGATAACAGAAGCCATCTTCTTCCGTTGTCCTCACAAACGATGTTCACTCAACACTAGACTTGAGGCTGCCTGATGTGGTTGCACAGATTACAGATGTTTATTAGTTCATTACACATAGACTACCAAGTTAAGTATATGTAGGTTACATTTACAGGGTGAAGGTTGATACAGACAGGATTTACATGACGGTGGGTGATACATAACCAACTTGTACCATGGCTCTAGGCTGCTATAAAAAATGCTTAATTTGATAGGAGAATTAACTTGTACGTTTCCTAGGAGGTGAGTGTGTATTATGCTCACCGTAAATTGAGCAATTTAATTGGACTGTGGTTTGCATGAATTCTGGTACAAAGTATTTAGCACTTCGTAAGATTTACCCAGTAGTTGGCATACCTGAGAGGGCAAGCTTCTGGACAGCTCCATATCGTGTATCTGGTGCTGCTAGTCACAGCTACACCACTATGGTATGATAATAGCACTAGCAGCCCTGACACAAAGTCAAACTAGTTCAGTAGACAACTCACATTGTTCCTCCAGCTATTTGTGCTGACTGTATCAATTAATAGGTGCCTTAGAGATTGCTTGACCTAAATCCACAATCCCAAATCAAGCCAAAATATTTCTTCCCTAGCCAAATTTCAACCACAAAGTAGAAAAGAAGGAAAAGCCCAAGATGGCACAATGAAGAAAACTATAGCTACTGTAACAATATTGCAAGCTAATTAGTCTCCTCAAATTAATTGAGATGTTGGATCTACTTATTAGTGTGAAGACCATAGTCTTCCTAATCTGGTTTGCTAAAAAGTGACTTTCGTTTGCAAACTGGCTAGCACTCATCTTGGAAAGAAAAGTGATAGCTATGTCAAATCTTAACCAGATCCTTTAAAAATCGCATAAAGTGTCATACTACGCGAGACTAGGCTGCGCCTACCATTGTTATAGCTACAGTATACTTACTTGTGTGTACTTATTCACAAATACAATGGTACAAAAAAATATTGGTGGGGCCTGCAGCCCCACCCTTTTCATCCTCCACTGCATTAATAGACAAGGAAAACGTTCCTTTCCACAAGTATCTCCATCACTCTCAAGTCAGCTGAATTAAAATATCTTCTTGTTGTTGCTGTATTTTTAGTCACACCAAACTAATTAATATACCTGTTGTTAATTTGGTTCTTTCTCCCTGAAATAAGCTCCCGCAAAATATAATATTAATTAGCGAACTATTATCATGTTGTCTGAGACCAGTTTAGATAAAGAAGCCCCTGCGGCCAGAAATTACCTGGATCCCGTCATTCAGGGTACATTTCAGCTAAAAAAATATATAATGTTTGTTGATAACTATACCTTGTGGTGGTAGTAAAGCCATAAAATAGAGTCTGTAGCTATTGGCTATCACAATGCTTTGTTTACTATATTCCATCTCCATAAATTTCTTCAAGTGTAGATAAGTGTATAAAATATAACATGCCTTCGTTTGAATGAAGGACTAATTAGAAATCACTCCAAAGCCAGCTAGTGACCAACCAAGATCTTTACTGTGCAAGTACAGAACTGGCATGATCTGTTACTCATTGCATGGTTGGGATAATCAATTCTTTATGTCATCTTGTGCCCAGTATCCTGTAAGGAGAGAGCAGACCATTTTTATTGTACAGCCTAACATCTGCACTGAGATCTGCATGAAGGTATCAACAGTATGAGGTCATTAAATCAGGTCTGCTTAATAAAGTAACAATCAAATGACTCTACGACTCAATTCTTGCAAGTAAATCTAACTATAAAAACACTTCCACAAAGATTGAAGTTTTTTTTTTTTTTTAATTATGCCGTGTAGTTGCCATAAAAGATATCTAGTAAATTAGCCAGTTGGCTGAGTTCTGGTAATTATCAGTCTGTCTGCACCCAGAGCGTAGATTGAAGCCACACCACTTCCCTTACCAAATGATCATGATTTGTAGGCTTCTATTTTTCCTGTCTTATTGAAGTTTAGAAGAAAATTGTGCCTAATAATGTTTGCTGAGTCTTGGTGCCAACTCAACTTAGTAACCACAATAAACGGAGTAAACAAATAAAACTCTTTCCAGTTTTCACCTCCCACATTATAACCAGTACTAAGCACTAGGTAAAGGGTAGATGACAGCTACTCTTTCACATGGTCGATAGTCACTCATGCAGAAGTTAATTCTAAGTCCTAATTAGAAATGTTATTTATCACACTGTGTGTGCATGCAACCAAAGTAAGTCAGCCAGAGCAGTAGAGGGTGTAGTCAAACCCAAACATACAATGCCTGCCAACGGCAAAACAAACAAAAAAACAAAACAAAAAAAACAACAACAAAAAGCTCAATTTTTGGGGGCTCATTCTGCAATCATCACACTGTTCCTGGTCAACAATTCTACCAGTTATGTAGCTAAAAGATACTAGCTGAAATTTTAAAAAAATTACTTAAATGTCTAATGAAATGTACTTATTTCAGAAGATTATAGAAAAAAAAAAAAAATAAAGAAATGTGAGAGATGCACACATACAAACACCCACAACGAAGATGGCACCAAGGTTGCAAAGCTTCCAAAGGATTGAAATGCAAGTACAAATAATATAAACACTGTTAAAATAAAAACACAGAGTACTGAAATAGTAAGAATAATGATCAAGTATTTTTCACTAAGTACTCGTAGACACAGTCGTAAAGAAACACATAGTCCCTCAAGGAAGAAACGCAGCCTGGTCTCTGAAGCTGCACATACTGTACCGCCTGGAAGATGTCTATTACTCTCTCAATCTGCACTCTCTGGATACAGTGCAACAGCGAGCAGAAGATACCAGAGGGCCCAAGACTAGCTCTATATTAAGAAAATGGAAAATAGAATTAATACATAGTGAACCAAAGATTAGGGTCCAAACTACAAATTTTTTAAATTTCGAAACTGGAATTAAAATACGTCATCTCATCAGGCTTTGGGTGTAGGAAACACCACATATTCATTATTAAACCTACCTGGGGGGAGACACAACATGTATTTAGACACAACATGTATTTAGACACAACATGTATTTAGACACAGCATGTATTTAGACACAGCATGTATTTAAACCCACACTACTTTGATTGACATGCCTATATGGGAGTGTATACTTCACATACACTAGTGTTGGGTCACATGCATAACCTAACAACCTCACTACTCATAGAATTCAACATCAGCTAACAAACTATATTAACTTAAATTCCAGGGGGGCAGGGGAAGATTACAGCTGGAGAAGATCCTACGACCAACCCAACCCAACCCCCCCACCCACACACACACACAAAACCTTTATACCACCTATACAGATGTATGTAAAATATGCCAAGACCTAAGAGATGCATCACGGGTGCTGTGTATTCACAAACATTACATGTTTTCTGCTATTGGCTTACGTGTCATGGACCATGATTTTAGATTTCTCAGGCATGTTGACGCGAGCCTGCAGTATGCTGCAGAAGAAGCTGACAAAGTCAGGAACTCGGGGCATATAGTTGCTGGTCCACCCCATGAACTGGTAATGGATGACATTATGATTCAGACCGTTCTAACAAGACATAACAAATATAAAATATAAAAGTCATCTTTTGCCAATACCACACTTTATTGAAATCGAGGAGGAAGAAAAATCTCGGGGAGTAATTTATAGAGAATTTAAGAGCCTGCCTCTAAACTCCGCCCCTTATTCTCGCAATGTCTACTTCATTGAAATACACAAGTACTAACGAACTGACCACTTTGACATTGGACAGTCGAATCTTGCGACAGGTGTAGAGATGCTCTTCTGACTCACTCTCCACCATGACCTTGATGGACCCAAACTGACACTCTTCTGTGGACCAGTACTGGAAGAACTACAAATATATACAATCAGAGAAAACAGAAGAACTCGATGACTCACAGCACTATAGACAACTGAAGATGCATGTACTGAAATAAAACATCAAATCCTTTTTTTAAATTATTACTATCATTATAATAGGGAAAAAAAAGGATTTATAAAATATTGTATAAAATATTTTATCATCATTTGCTAATACTTCTTAATTAAATGGCCAGCTGCCTAAAATAATATACGTATATTTAATTATATAATACATACATGATCGATTAAAAAAAAGCAGCACATTTCCATAGTTTAAGCAGAGATTACAATGAAAGATACACAACCCTGCAGTCACCAATCCACAGCAACATTGAACATTAATTAATGATGCCCGTTCTCCAGCAACTCACGTCTTCGTCGCTAGGCGTAAGCATGACAATCAGTCGGCAGTCATTGTCCCACACCATCTCCCAGAACCGGCTGGTCGTCCTATCCTCAGCTCCCTCTGTCACAAGGATGAGTGCGATCTGGTTATAGCTATCCAAGAAATGGCCCAGGCATTGTTGAATAGACCCAGAGCCACTCGTGGAACCGTGGACTGCAGCAATATGGAATGGAAATACTTACTAACACCAAAGAAATATATACCGCAGTTTAGATCTTCACTTCCCCATGTGGTTATTTACAACTTCACTGATGGTTCAGCAAAAAATAATTATAATTGATATTTGCAGTCCATACATACTTAATGAAACTAAGCGATATATAAAACTATAATGAAAGGGGTAAGGGAGAGAATGGTAATGGTTTATCAAGCCAATAAACTAAGTCTAAGTATACACCATCAGCAAAGAGTACTGCTGAAATGACAGAAGCAGGACTTGTGCATAACAACATCCTTACAATGCCCTATTAGAAGTGAAAAGCTAGTCACAGAGGCAAACTGCAATATGTGTCTTGGTAGTTAAAACTGCTACTGTCAATGCAACACACACTTCCAGTCAACACTTACATGAAGAATGGAAATGTCTCTGAGGTGCTCCCTTCATTCTGATCCTGTTCTGGAAGGAGCTCTTCTTCACCATAGTCTTGACTTTGCCCAGCCTTTCAAACTCGTCCTGCAGGACGGCCTGGTTCTGGTAGTCATTACGCTGCAGCTCAACGTAAGACGTGAGGAACTTGTCAACTTCAAAGGACGTGTCTCCGTAGGTGATGGCCTCCAAGATGGCGTAGTAGATGAACGTGTACTGCTGGTCGGTCTGCACCATGTAATTGCGTTCCTCCCGCATCTGCAGCACGAACTTGCACACATTGACCACGCCTTCTGTGCGCAGCTGTTGCAGGCAGTAGTCGATGGAGAGGACAGTGCCCGAGCGGCCCACACCAGCACTGCAGTGAGTGAGTGAATCATGTGAGCATCATGTGAGCATCATGTGATTAATTGCATTGGTTCACTGAAGATTTTAAATTACGGATGAATTTCAGGGATTCATACAGGATTTTTCACTGGGGGGGGATTTTGTCGAGTCTCAAAAAACAGTTTATCTACATAACATGGTCAAGTCATGACCGTGAAACAGATTTCAGATGAAAACCTGAGACCATTTTTAGGATCTTGGAGGCATTAGGCTTTTACATCCTGAGTGCAGTGAGGGCACTACTTAGGGCCTGAGGGACCCTAAAAACAGTAGTTCATGACGGCTGCACAGTGCCTAACTAATTTAGAATGTAGCAACTGCTCTTTAACAATGCAATAGGAGGGACTCTAAGCGCAATCAGAGGGACACAAATTGACCCTGCCTTCAAAGTGGGGAGACTAAGTTCATAGTGTTCCTCTCTGGAGGACCTAAGCAAGCTTTAATACGAATTGGTATTGAAGGACCAGAACTAGAGAAATGTTGATTTTGAAGAAGTGTAACTAATCTGTAAGGCTATTTATCTGATCATTAATTTTTCTGAAGAATTCAGTTCGGGAAATTTTTTTAGGGGGGGAGGGGGATCCCAGGGCTCCCATGTCTGTATGAAACCCTGAATTTCACAATAGCCCTTAATGTGATAATCTTTGATGCAGGAGGAAGTGTGTGTATGTGTGTGCACACACGTCACATAAAATCCTTTATTTATGTCACTAACATTAAAAAGATTTTTAAGATGTCAAAAACCACAACAACTAGACTAGAGTGTGCAACTTGTCTGTCAATAGAGTCCCTAGCCATACTACCCATACCTCACTAATCCCACAGCTCTGTAGTGCAACATAACATCACAGAGTGCAACAGATGACTCTATACATGTTATCTGACACCAGACAATGTAGAGTACAATAGCAATTGTCCCACATACACCATCTTAGCTTCCCCGACTGATGAGAACAAAGATTACCTGCAGTGCACCACCATTGGGCCTGCCTTCTCCTCAGAGTCGCAGGATTCGTGAACTATCTTCAGAAAGTTGAGAAGAGGTGCCGCCAACTTGGGAGTGCCGTAGTCCGGCCATTTGGTGTAGTGGAACTGTAGCACGCGCCGTGTTTCGTTTGTGTTGCACTGAAGTAAACAAAAACACAGCAATGGCAACAAAAAGAAATGATTCTATAAACATCGTAAACCAAACAATGTCCCAACACAACTTACACAAAACTGCATGATTGAAATAACTGAGATACTTGTGGGTCAGTTGAACATGTCCCATTAGCACAACTATTACTACTGCCATCCACAAAACACGTTCTACATAAGCGTCCCTGAATGGTGGGGTAACTTGCCCCGCCTACTCACCAGTTCCACGGATAACGTTCTGATGGTGTAGTCGGGGAATGTGTGGGTGCTCTCTAGTGTGACTGCGATATCTCCATACATGGTGGTGCTAGTGTTGGGCCAGTACTGAGTGCACTTGATCTGGTAAAAATAAATAAATAAATAAATAAATAAATAATAATAATATATAATAATAATAAATAAATGGTGATAAGTACATACATTCACAGCAAACCAAATTTCTAAAATCTGTGACTTCTATCACATACTTACTTCACCAACTATGCCCCCCAGATCGGTAAAGGGTGGCACAGCACGAGAGTTAAACAATGTCATGTGGTAAAGGGTTACCATATTACATCGCCCTTCACTGCGTCATACCATACCATATCATCACCACACCACCCTTTACCACATCAAACTACTCTAAGATCCAAGCTTCCCTTTACCACATCATATTATGCAACCCTTTACCACAATGCTACCACTACATGGCCCACCTTGCCAAGCTCTACCACATTGGTGAGCATGATGATGGTCGTGCTGCCTTGCTCCCAAACCATGCGCCAGAAGTCTTCCACCGTCTGCTCCAGAGGACCCTGAGACGCAATGTACTCCCGGGGACGATTATAACCCTGCGCACACACGCACACACAAATGTGTCACTTGCGCTAAAATTGTGTTGGGTTTTGTTTTTGTTTTGTTCTCAATTTTTTTTCTTATGTATAGTATAATATAAATAATAATAATAGCAAATTTTCTTGTTTTAACAGTCAATGTTGTTAATTAAAACTTAACCCGATGTTTCGACTCCTTGCCAAAGTCCTCTTCAGGGGTCAACTCTGAAGAGGACTTCGGAAAAAAAGTTGAAACAGTTATAAGTTCTTATAACTTTGTGTCAACCCCAGCTTTCAAATATACACCCCCTCCCTCCCTGTACCCCCTCCACTAGCTTTACTCCCCCACACCATTATGTATTCCATGGTATTCAATGCTCACATATCCTATACCCGCCAGTCCAACACACACACACACACACACACACACACACAGGCTATAGGCTTACCGTGATGTAATTGGCATTGATATAATCTGAACATTCCACACCTGGCTTCTCTTTCAGCTTCACTCGACTGTGATCAACTGTAACAGAAAAGCAAATAATAAAGATGGGGGGAAAATGGACTAACAAGCCAAAATAGTGACCAACAAGAGAAGGCTTGACAGCATAAACTGACATGAAGGGAGGGAACTACGCATTGTACGACTACAACAGGAGTCCAGTTGAACATTAGGTCTGATTAAATGCACATAATCACCTTCTGCATGTGTGTGTGTGCATGCATGTGAGTGTGTACGTGAGTGTGTGGGTGTGACCACCCCATGTACGACTGACTTACATGCCGTGATGTTGCTGTATCTATTTTTAGAGTCATTCCTGTCGTCCTGACTGGCAGTAGATTCATGCCAAGGAGAGTTCTTGGAAATCCACTACAAACATACAAACACACAAACATTAGTGCAACAATGTAAACTTAATAAACCATTTCCATACGCAACTATTCTTAAGGTATGCTGAAAAATTGACACTGGGTTACATTCTATTCTGTTATAATCACACATATACACACACACAAAACAACAACAAACAACAACAACAACAAAAAAACCAGTTGTAATAACCATGCAATTGTTCTAGTATGAGGAGTAGAAATACGATCCACCATTCATGCATGTCACAGAGAAATAGCAAAGCTATTAACTATAAGGAGCACTGGAATGCCAGTGGAGGGAAACAAATTTCAGAACGTCTCTTGGGAATTGTACAACACTGCGGTAACACAATGCACAAAAAAGCCAGCAAAACTATATTGAAATTAAACACATGAATGTCTCAATTATCATGCTCCTAGCTACCACAAATGTCACATGTTAACACCACGCACCATGACACAATAGAAACATCCACAAAAAAGAAGAAGAAAAAAGAAAAAAGAAAAAAACAAGAAAAAAAACAAACAAGAAAAACAACAACAAACCTTTACCTCAAATTCTTCCTGGAAAAGCAGCTGCCTCTTGGCATCATACTTCTCCACGTGATCCTTGAAACCTTCAGTTGTTATGTCCCCGCTGGGTTCAAATGGCACGTCCAGTGGGTCTTCAAACTCGGCGTCCTTCTCCTTCATCTCTATCCCACCATTAGAGTCCAGCATGTTGTAAGAATCCAGAGTCCTTTCTGACATGGAGGAAGTGCTGCTCCGCGGGCTGTACTTGCTCCGCTGGTGCTTCTTGTAGAGCAGGCCTCCCACGATGAGGGCGATCACTATGGTGCCCACCACGACGGCCAGAATCACCAGGATGACAGGGAGGGCCACTGCTAGGGGAGAAGTGCGAGTACTGACAGGATCAGTTCGGGGAACTTCACCAGAAACTAAACAACAACAACAAATGAAATAGGAAATAGAGGTGCAACTACAAAACTTAAAAAATTGTTTTTTGTCTATACTGTCACACTTCTCTGCCCCCCACTATTTCTCCTAATCACTCATTTCGGCCATTCCCACTTTGCTTTTGATTAATAACTTTAGCCCACATCATTCCCAAAAGGACAAAAAAAAAAATTAAAATTCTACTTACGTTGCAAATGTATTATACTACTTCTCATTCCCCCATCCCCACCCCTTTTTCTTAAATCTACCGTCCAATCCTCCAGTCTTGCCACTTCTATTAGACCCTCTTACTCACCCGTGGTGACTGGTGGCTTCAAGAAACTGCTGGAAGAGAACACTGCATACTGCCTGCCACTGATGTCCGCATTCCTCTTTCTCCTGCTCTGCTGCTGTTGCGCCAGCTGCCCCAGAGTCAAGGGATAAGCTCTCACAAACACAGAGTAAGACACTCCAGAAAGGAGCGGGCCATTGCACCGCTTGTTTACCACGTTATCACCAACTTTGCGTCCCCCGACTATAAATTTAGTTTCGAGATTGGCGGCGGACATTTCGGCTGCGATATAAGGTACAAATGGCCCCTTGTAGTCCTGGCTGTTGATGGTGGAGCAGTCAGAGAAGGTGAAGTTAAATGGGTACTCAGTACTGGGGTCCTGGTTCAATACAGACTCATCCATACCAAGACGAAGAACAAAAACTTGATAGTGACTGGGAGAAAGAAAAGGGGAAAAAAGAAGAAAAAAAGAAAAAAAAAAGAAAAAAAAAAGAGAGAAAAGATTGTCAGAAAACAGAATCAAAATTTTATAGTACATTTAGTCATTGTATTATTATAAAAATGGCCTTTCATATCACAATATGGTAATAAATAAATCAGCTATTACATAAATTAATTAATTTAAAGAAGAAACCCACACAATAATATAACTAGAGCCTCACCTAATTTGACTGGCCCCAGCCACGGGTTGAATGGTAATCTCAAATGAACTGTCAGTAACGACCGATTCCTTCGGTTCTGATGGGACAGTTGGAACTGTAAAGCAAGATTGACATCATATAATTAGGTTGAAGTACTTGGGTCAGCTAAAAACTCGCGTGAAAACAAAGAAAATAATTCTGAACTTTCAAACGCTTAATGTAATTTGATAAAATTCTGCTTAAATTTTTTATACACACACGCAGTATTCACCCTGCCCACTTCTCATAGTTAAGCTATGTGTACCAACATGAAATGAAAAAAAAAAAATGAAAAAAATGGCTGTAATATATAAAACCACACCCACCCACAGTCCAACTTACTGGCAGGTAGAGTGTACTCCCGAATTGAGGCTGAGAAAGAGTCGTCTGACAGAATGACCTGGCCATCGTTAACACCAGTGGCAGAGAGGGATATCATCACTGTGCAGTTGTAGTAGGTGTGGTCGAGCAGTCCCTTCACCACAGCAGCCGCCTGGCCTGCAGAGGCCACACCTACACCCATCGGACTCCCCGCCTCGTCCGACGCCACACACTCCGCCCTGAAACCTCCTAACCGGTAACAATCATGGTCTCCTAAACTCAGACTAATCGCCAGAGTGTTTGGTGCAGATGCAACCGCAGCCAGCATGGGGGTGGGGTAGGTACGCACGGTGAAGAAGAAATAGAAAGGGCCGAACCACTCGGAATAGGGGCTCAACCCGTACGCAGTGCTCTTTCCACGACCTCTCAGCATAAAGGTCGTGTTTCGCTGGACGTATCTCACTCTCCCTGAAGCATTTGTTTCAGCATCAACTGCAACGTCCTCCACAAATGGGCCGCTGTCGGTGACGTACTGGATCTGAATCCTGTTGAAGTCGCTAGGTACCGTGTTGTTGGCTGAGGTGTTCGGCTCCGACCAGCGCACTTCAATGGTACAGTCCGAGCTTGGTAAAGGGCTCACACTGAAGTTAACGGGAGCCAACGGACCTGAAAGAATGACACCATTCAACAGTATCTCTCTAGTAAAGTATGTATCATAATATTATTCACTGCTATTTCCTTATACATCAATTATCCTGCCTGTTAACAAACGGAACACACCACTTATACCAGTTACAATACAAAAACAAAAAATTTAAGAGTTCATGGATTATATGTAACTAAAAAAAAAAGAAGACAAAATAGCAACAACAACAACAACAAACACCCCTACCCACTATTTCTAAGATCAACATCAAGCGCCATACTAGCAACTCTAAAGTTAGGGTTTCTTAGCAGCTCTTGTATCTGTGATATGCATTATTTGAGACTTGAGCTGAGATTAAATCTGCCTACAGCTATTCTATCCTTCTAATGCGTTTCAAACACCCACCCTTTACCCAACACAGGGCATTTCCCATAAGCGCTGAAGCATCCACTTAGCCCACATTCCTCCCTATTGGCAATGCACTAACAGTTATGATTATCCAACCATGGAATGCACAATTAAAAACAACACAATAACAGAGAGGACTTCTTCATGTGCATAAATGGAGGCTATAGTACAGTCAGTCTGTCAATGGTATATGTCAAAGGCAGCAACATTTTCAATATCCCCCCCCCCCCCCCAACCACCAAAGCATTGTGTACATTTGACTTCTTAAACGATGTTGTTCATCAAATTCCAAAAAACCATGTTGGACGAACCTGCGTGCCACACAAGCAACATGTACCAGACAAGATCCTTCCTCAAGCTTCAACCACACCCACTTACCCCACCCACCTTCTCTCAACTCTTGTCACGCCGCCTCCCCATCACTCACCTGTAACATGAACGTAAGCATGCAGAGTGGTGGAGCTGGAGACGTCCCTGTACGAGTTGTCAGCAATGCAGCTGTACCTGCCAGAGTCCAGCACAGTGGGGGAGACGGCTTCTATTTCCAGTCCAGGGAGGCCATTACTGGAGGAAACGTTTCTCAATATATAATCCTCGTCTACAGGAAAGAGAGCAATACCATTTCACTAATGTCAGCAAGTGTAGAGAGCTATTATGGAAAAAAGGGTTCTGCCTTGTGACAGGCATGTATACATCATTATCATCTCAGTGCACATGTGAACATCATTATCATCTCAGTGCACATGTGTACATCATTATCATCTCAGTGCACATGTGAACATCATTACCATATCAGTGCACATGTGAAATGACCAGAACAACAAGACAATTATATACATGAACAATAGCCCTTTTTTTTTCTATTCTGTACGGTTAAAAGAACCCTGTGAAAGATAATACGTTCAATGAATACGAAAACGCTGAGAAAGAAATTGAAATGTAAAATATTAAAATAAAAGAATTTCATAATCACGACTAGTGATAAATCATTAACTAAACTATAACACGTACTAACAGGAACACCACAACATCTTTAATAAAGTAAAAAACAAAAGTTGAGGCCAGCGGTAGATTATTTCAATATGACAAAACTGTTTGCTTCCTAACAATGGTAGACCGGGAGACAATACATACACTTCTGCAGTGATTGTGGACAGGAATGGGAAAGGAGCGACAAAGTAATTAAATGTTATTATATATATACCATAGCTGCTGTGGTAACAGCCATGGATCAAAAAGTTAATCCTAGGTAAAATTCCCACTGGCATTGTATAATTTCCCCCTGTTGCACGCACTTGTACTGGACAGTTATCAGGGATAATTTAAAATTTCGCAATAGTAACTATGGTTTAAAATAGTATAACCATGGCAACTCGGAATTATCACTAGATAAACGCCCTCCTCACTTGGGCTTTGCCCCAGGGATCGAGACGGTTGTTAACGATAACTTCTAAAACGCAGAGTTGACGATTACAAACAAACACACACACACACACACACCCTGATTCCTAATGATAGCTACTTACTAGAGGTATTGATGAGTGTTCCATGGACAGACCACTGGAAGGTTGCCGGAGGAACACTGACCACAGTGACACACTGCAGGGACAGCCGCTCGTTGGCTCGCACTGACATCATAGTCGGAAGAATAGCCACACCTGGATTATCTGCACGGCAGAAAGGAATCGGGTAAAGGGACAAGTGAATGTTAACGGTGTGCTATCTAGATTAATGAACTACTTATGAGTAAAAGACAGACGGGGCCCGCTTCACTAAATGCACGTGCTCCCACGGTCCCTCCCGCCCCTTACCAGTGACCATGATGTGGGTGGAGCTAGTAGCCGTTCCCGCACTGTTGCTGAATTGCAGCGTGTAGTTTCCTGTCATTTCAACATTCAACAAGCGAGGGAACAAGAGCCCATCCGAGAGGACGGAAAAACCAGAAGAAGGCAACGCTCCACCCTCATACTGCCACACTCGCACGTCACCAGCTTGGGGTGGCGGCTCCGAATCCACAAATATGACGAGGGAGTACCTCATAAACTGGTTGAATTCCACTCTCCTCAGGTACTGTACTTCTACACTGGGCACGACAACTGGGTTTCCTAGGAAAGAAAGGACAGAAGAGGGAGGAGTCATATTTACACCAAGTACTTTACCCATTCAAAAGCTGTGCTAACCACCAGCGATGCATACACAATAAAAAAAAACAACAATCATAAATAAAGAAGAAAAGAAAGTGAACAAGGGTTAAATATTTTGGGGGTGGGGTAAATTTGATATACAAAGCAATGCTGAATTGCTATTTTGTTTGTTCTCTAACAAACTACTCAACTTAAACATGAGAGTTTCATCAGAGCAAATGGAATTACTATCCTACAACTTTCCCAGCACAAAACATCTTCACAAATGAAGCATTAGCATGAAGTAATGCAGCATCACATGAATAAGAACCTTCAAATGGAGCAAACCACAGGGACTCCTGCACCAAGTTACACTTGTGATATTATTGTTTGTCCTAAGAATTTAAACTTGTAGTTACCTGTGAACAGCCACATATAAAACTAAAACCACCAGACAACCAACTCTAGGGGGGGTTTAAGTAGTGGCTAAAATAGTAGATAAACACATCACCAGAAGTCAGTCCAACTGACAGCTGGTAAGGGGTTCACAATAACAAATTGTCGTTTCTAGACGTTGAAATAGAGAGGGAGAATGGTCACTTCATCACATCAATCTACAGAAAGAAAACACACACTGATCGCTATCTTAATTACAAACACCCTAGAATTCTGTCAGGAGTAGTCAAATGTTTGAGTTCTAGAGAAACATCAATTTGCAACTCTGCAATACTGGACAAAGAATTATCTCATCTCAAAACAACCTTCTTGGCTAATGGCTATCCTTTATCAGTTATCAATAGAAACATCAACCATTGATCAAAAAGAATGAATTCCAACACAGAAAATGAATCAAAACTTTTGGTATTACCATACATCAAAGGCATTAGTGAGAAAATTGAGAAAATGTGCCGTCCCCTGAACATCAAAGTAAATTTTCAGACTTCAACAACTCTAAGAAAATTACTTATACATGTACAAGCAACACCAATGGAGAAAAAGAAAGGAGTTGTATACGAGCGTACCATGCATGGACTGCAATTCAGTGTATGTGGGTGAAACTGGCTGGAATCTAGAAAAAAGATTGAAAGAACATCAATATGCAGTGAAAAGAATGGATGACAAAAATGGCATCTCAGTGCATGCATGGAAGAAATCACACAGAGTAAACTGGAATGAATCAAGAGTTTTGAATATGGTACCAAATTACTTCCATAGGAGGCTAACAGAAGCATTAATTATACAGAGCACCAACACCACCTCGAATTTAGATAAAGGCCTCGAGCTCAACTCTACGTGGACTCCGTTCCTATAAGAACTTTAGCGTCATTGTTGACCCACGGCTAAGTGGATTTTCTTGTTGACAATTTTGTTTATTTTAAGTCATATACACCTCACAACTGAAGAAGGCTTACAAGCCGAAACGTATTGTGAATTTATATATCTAATTTTAATGCTACTAAGCTAAAAATATTGAATTACCAACAAAAAAACAAACAATGACACCTCTGATGCGGGGTACCAAAACATTGTAGATATGCCCAAAGATAAGGTACTGGCTTGCGACTACGTGTGCTGTGAAACTTCCCTGATTGCAAAACTATAAATAGCCTACTAGTTTGGTAACTCCAATTAGATAAACTCTATGATATGGTAGGGCTAGGATAAGGTACGGCTAGGATAAGGTAGGGCTAGGATAAGGTAGGGCTAGGATAAGGTAGGGCTAGGATAAGGTAGGACTAGGATAAGGTAGGACTAGGATAAGGTAGGACTAGGATAAGGTAGGGCTAGGATAAGGTAGGACTAGGATAAGGTAGGGCTAGGATAAGGTAGGGCTAGGATAAGGTAGGACTAGGATAAGGTAGGGCTAGGATAAGGTAGGGCTAGGATAAGGTAGGACTAGGATAAGGTAGGGCTAGGATAAGGTACGGCTAGGATAAGGTAGGGCTAGGATAAGGTAGGGCTAGGATAAGGTAGGACTAGGATAAGGTAGGACTAGGATAGGTAGGACTAGGATAAGGTAGGGCTAGGATAAGGTAGGGCTAGGATAAGGTAGGGCTAGGATAAGGTAGGGCTAGGATAAGGTAGGGCTAGGATAAGGTAGGGCTAGGATAAGGTAGGGCTAGGATAAGGGAGGGCTAGGATAAGGTAGGACTAGGATAAGGTAGGGCTAGGATAAGGTAGGGCTAGGATAAGGTAGGGCTAGGATAAGGTAGGGCTAGGATAAGGTAGGGCTAGGATAAGGTAGGGCTAGGATAAGGTAGGGCTAGGATAAGGTAGGACTAGGATAAGGTAGGGCTAGGAGATAAGGTAGGGCTAGGATAAGGTAGGACTAGGATAAGGTAGGGCTAGGATAAGGTAGGACTAGGATATCTGGACTCTACTAGCAAAAACCCAACAAGAAAATAGGAAATCAAGAAGAATCAACCAAAGGTGAGAATTGACTTCAACAAGGCATCAGCAGCTATCTTTAGCACGTTCTATTTATAGACTACTACTCCCGTTAATACACAGCATGTATTCACACCCCTAATCAGCTAGTATTATCAACCACCACGACACCTAAAGGCATTTTTATCTGCTCTTCTTCATCATCAACAAAGCCAGACAGACTCAACTATCCTTGCAGCATATTATATCCCAGATAAGGGCTAGGGCTAGCCCCCAGTCACACTTACCCCAGGGACAGACAAATGCTACAGCAAACAAAACAACCACTGAGACGTGATAAAGGAAGTAAGATCACAGATATGAAAGGGGGTGGGTGAGGAAGGAGATAAGGGAATAAGGTGGGGCAGTCTTTTAAATTGTGTCATTCACATTCTGTACTGAAGTGGTCTCTAGCTGAGACAGATACTAGTTGTAGTCCTGGACTGGTAACCCATATTGATACCCTGGACTGGTACCTGGACTAGTATCAAGACTGACGTCTTGACTGGTACTATTTTAGTGTCCTATGACCATTCTCTCACTATGAAACTGCAACCAAGACCAACTTGCCCTTAAAATCTGGACTATATTCTCCCAGATGGCACAACCAGGAATATCAATTGGCAGCACTATATTTTATTAGAAAACAATACAATGTTATCTTGACCAAGCAAGAGTTTACAAACACTGGTACCATCTGAAGGAGAAACCCAAGGATGATATTCAATACTATGTCATAATTGGGTTTCTGGGAAATAAGATGAAAGAATGCATGCAAATTTTGGGAGAATCTGCCCCTAACTTCACTAATCTGACCACTAGATGTTGATTTAACTGTCTTCTGGGTGAGTCCTCACCGTTTCATTCCCTCTCTGGCGTCAAATAATACATGCATGCTAACTGCAAGCAACTCAAACCTTCACTTCGCCACACGTACACACCATAAATTAAACACAGCAATATGCACATGAACACAACAATAACAACAACAATATGAACATGAACACAACAATAACAACAACAACATGAACACAACAATAACCACAACTATATGAACACAACAATAACAACAATTATATGAACACGCTCACAAAAAGCAGAATTAGTCTAGCTTGTTAATTACTTGCGGCTTCCTGCACGACTTTTCTCTAGTCACACACGCATAGCGAATGTGTACATTATGGGATATGTCAGAAAGGTAAGTGTCACCATTACGCATCATCACACACACACACACACATCAGAAGTCTTGGCAACGACCTCACACAACAAAAACCAAAACACTAAAAATTTTATTTCAAACAGTGCAACAATTCCTTACACACCTGCATTATTAAAATTAAAATCAAGTCATAAATGCATGCAAGATAATATAACACAGCAATAGTGCATCCAGCCCTCAGGCCAGCAGCTGACCCGAACCCACCAACACGTCATGCCATTCCACATCTGTGGCAGTCAGGTGACCATCCACCTGGCTAAACAATGTCACATCACCATAGCAACCACATGAGCCGTCATTAAAGTTTTCCCAAAAGTAGAGATTACACTCCTTAGCAATCAAATCAGACGTTCACGATATCACAACCACCGGACAAACTTATTCCCAAGAAATGTTGCTTGGTATTGTATTATAATTGACCCAACCAAGCCCATAATGCATGGATACCTCCTCCATTCAACCTGGCAGATGTGAGCGTATTATAAAGAGTGGGTGGGTCAGTGAACCTTTGTTTGGCTGAGTTATTAATCACTAATAAAATGGTCACATGCACTAATAGATGAATCCAACACAGCGAGACAGGCTCACAGTTACCATGGAAACAAGAAAGAAGGCTTTTCTGGTATTCGGAGGAAGTTATGCTTTCCAAAACATTTTGAACACCAGAATATGTGTAAACTTATCACACCAATTTATACACACACACACACACACACACACACATACACTACAGTGACACAGGTAAGACAATGTACAGGTACAATACTACTTGCTTTGTCTAACTTCTAATCCTTTATAATGACTAGCACAGCTTATGGAAGCTGCATTAGGTACTATGACCAAGTCAATGACAAGCAGCTGAATTGCCTTTAGGGGCCAAATAGGAAAACTTGTAATAGACTTCTGTGTAACTACAGTAGACACAACCACATGAGAGGGATGGTTGGAAGTGAGTACATTAATACACAACCCTGCCTGGTAAGTCATCTCTTCCACTATAAAGCCAACAGCATTCACGTGTCTTAATATCAGGTATACATCAGGTGAAATGTATTTATTTATGTCAGTGTCAGTGTACACATGTGCAACACACGACTCCTTTATACTCTTTATTTAGTGGTGCGCACCACGTTTGATATGTCTAACGGTTTATTAGCGGGCTTTGTTATAGGGGGTGTTTTATATGGCACCTTACTGTATTTAAGTTCAGCGAATGTGGTGTACAGTGGAGCATGGGATTTTACCATCCACCACAATGTTAAAGTTACTTCAGCACAAGTTGTGGGAAAAAAAGAGAGGAAGGACAGCTAGTACACCCGTACAACCAGATGCTGTATATTGGATGGGAAAACAGGAAAGTGGGCAAAGGAGGCAGACAGTAAGTGATTAGGAAGACGTAGCTATGGCATATTTACACCTATTAACACCTGGTTATACATCGCCATGTATCTGTACAGTAGGTCATACTGCTTCCTTCCACTCTACTGACAACACATACACTGGAAGTCGTGGCGGCATTCTTGTCATCTCCACATGCTGTGAAAGCGTTCTTATCCACAGAAAGTGCCAATGAAACCACACATTGCTGGCCATCACGCCCACAGGTACTTAACTGATGCCCACATTAACTCTAGTCGCTTCAGCAACTTGGTTGGTTCCTTACCTCCTTCGATCCTATCTATTCATGTTTGGCAGGAACTGGGCCGGCTATCAGGTATCCCAGCTGGTCGGTTTGCGCATGCGCCTGGCCCGCGCCTGTGACCAGCTGGGATTCCCCGCTTTGGGGGGAGGCCCCTTCTGCGCGAATGGCCTGCGCCGCCCGCGTGATGGGGCCAAATGGCCGGCCCAGTCTCACACCACATAGTGGTGGATTAGAGACTTTAAAGTAGGAGGAGTCAGGGGTTGGATGGCGGGAACAGCTAATAGCTCGAATTCTCCTGACACCTTCGACGCTTTGGCTAGGCAGAGTTCGATTGCAATGCCGCCACGTGCGTATCACCGCGTGTGCAATCACGTGCACCACCCTGCCTAATGCCAGTGCAGCTTGCCGTAGCGGCCCATCCTGGGCCGCTCCAGGTGGGTTTGCCCAGCTCCTGCCGTTAACTCTAGTTAACTACCTTAACTAGCATTTAACTCTAGTCGCTTCAGCAACTTGGTTGGTTCCTTACCTCCTTCGATCCTATCTATTCATGTTTGGCAGGAACTGGGCCGGCTATCAGGTATCCCAGCTGGTCGGTTTGCGCATGCGCCTGGCCCGCGCCTGTGACCAGCTGGGATTCCCCGCTTTGGGGGGAGGCCCCTTCTGCGCGAATGGCCTGCGCCGCCCGCGTGATGGGGCCAAATGGCCCAAGGAGGTTGGCTGACTAGGTCGGCCAAGCTACCCCCAAAGCAAATATTAAACTAGATAATTAGGGTATATTAATGTAAAGTAACATACCTGGTAGCACCGAACCCCACTAACCGTGACTCGAGTGAGCACTGCCATGAATCCCCCCCATTGCCCCGAGAGACCTCTATTGCTGGGTGAACAAAATCGAACAATATAATGGCAATAGCATAACGATTGTTCCAGTTAGTGACTGAGTGTGTGTGCAGGCAGGTTGTTCCTCCTCACTCGCTACCCTACGGTCGGGTGCGCACCAATGCTGCTGAGGCCCCGGCTAAACGTGCCTTCGGCGTCCTGATGTACCTCAGGAATGCAGCGCTATGCCACCTCCCTAAGGTCTGGATCAAAGAGTCCTCCATTCCCGCCAGTGCAGCTGAAGTTGCAGCTCCGATTCTGAAGCTGTGTCCAGCGTATTGGTCGGACGGGAGGCCTATGCCTTGCAGGGTGACCCTGAGCTGCTGGGTGAACCACGCCTTGGTCACAGTACGTCCCTCGTGATCCTTGAAGAAAGGGCCCTGGGCGGGGCCCCTGATCCTCAGATAGGCGCAAATCGCCTCCACTGGGCAAATGTTAGTGCCGGTTCTGCCCACAACCACATCCGCACCATTCCCTTCTTGGTCGCACTTAGACCTTTTCAGGTGGATCTGGACCATCGCTGGCGCCGCAAGGTTATCCACGGCCACGTCGCCCCATGCCAGGTTCACTGCAGCATCCCAGGCCGATACTGATTCCGGGAGGAGTTCCCCGAGCCTAAAAAAACCGAAAAAGGCCATTGCTGCCACCGTCCAGAGCATGGTCTTGTCTGGGTTTGCTGATCCTACCCAAGTCCCGTAGAGTCTTTCGAGTACCCGGGTGGTGATTGGGAGTCTTACTCTGGAGGACTTGCCCCCCGACTGCTGTCTTATTCTACTGATACCCGCTTGGACCCTCTTCAGCAAGGGGAGCGAGGACTGCTCTCTCGGATCTGGCAGGCCCATAGAGATCTGGGCACCCCTTACACCCGCCAAGTAGCACTTTATTGTCTGTGGTGCTAAGCCGAGTTGAGCCAGGTACGAGGCAAAGTAGCACAGGAGGAGTTCCTGCACCGGGAATGGGTCCCCAACCGTGTAGGTTGCACAAAAACGTGTGAAATGTCCCATGGCTGATTTGTACGTCTTGTGCGTGGAGGTCGCTAGGCCTGCCTGAATGTAGCCCCGAAGTGCTGGCGCCAGTTCGGACTGCTCCAGTCTGCCGTCTGGTCGAGGAGGAGGTCCAGTAGCTGAGGGGAGACTGGTGAGGGGCATGGATCTGCTGACTGCACCTGTGAGAGGAAGTGAACAGCATTGTCGCGTGACAAACTATCCGCCAAGTGGTTAGCCCTAGTGTCAATGTAGACTGGCGAGAGGGAGCATACCAGCCTGGCCTCTGCGAACACCACTGTACGCAACAGGTGCATCATGCCCTTGTGTCTGCTCGAGCGAGACTTCAAGTCTGCCACTACCGACTGATTGTCTGAGTGGCAGATGACCTGCAGGCCCTTCCACTGCTCCCCCCAAGCCTGGCATGCCACTATGATGGGAATAAGCTCCTTCTCGGCAATTGAGAGTGCCTCCGCCCGGGCATCCCATTTGACCTGAAACCAGGAGCGTTCATACCAAGCGCCACAACCCCAAGACCCGGACGCGTCTGTGTACAGGTGGACCTTGGGAAGTGAGGATGGGGGATGGAGGAAGGAGGTACCGTTCCATTGTACGACGAACTCCACCCACCATGCTAGGTCAGCCCTGAAGCCGTGGGCCAACCTGATCGGGACTCTGCTGTTGGGAGGGCGGTGTACTGCCTGGAGCAAGTCAATCATCCGCCTCAAGAAAGGCCGGCCTGGCCTCACGACTTTACATGCGTGGTTGAGAAGGCCGATGAGCGATTCCAACTCCTTCCGTGTGCAGTTCTTCCGTGCCTGCCATTCTGCCAGCAAGCTAGTCAGCCTGGTCAGTTTGTCCTGTGGGAGTCTCAACTCTCCCTTGACTGTGTCGATGACAATGCCCAAGAAGGTTACCTCCGTGGCTGGGCCCTCCGTTTTATGGTCAGCAATGGGGACTCCCAGCCGAGCGCACTCCTCCACCAGCAAGATCTGCAGCTGAGACTGGCATACCTGGGAGCGTGGGGGTCCTACCAAGATGTAATCATCCAGGTAGTGAAACAACCTCTCCACGCCCGCCTGGATAAGGTGCCACTGGAGGGCGTCGGCTACAGCATTGAAGATCTTGGGGGCTGACCGCAACCCGAAGGGGAGCATGGGATCGATGAACACTGCATCGTCCCACTTCACCGCCTGGAGTACTCTGTCCTGCGGGTGGACCGGTACCAGCCGATAGGCAGCCTCTATGTCCACCTTCGCGAGTAGTGCCCCCTGTCCGCTGCGTGAGGCCTCTGCTGCGCCCTCCTCTACACTGGTGTAGGTCAGCGAGCAGAGGTGGGGGTCTACACCGTCGTTGATGCTGTTTCCCGCCGGGTGAGAGAGGTCCGTGATCAGCCGGAATTTCCCCGTGTTATGCCCTTTTGGGATAACTCCGAAGCGGCTGATGTGGAGGAGGGGTAGTCCCTCTGTTGTAGGGAACGGACCTAGCATGCGACCCAGGGCGCACTCTTTCTCGATATACTCCGTGACGACCTCTGGGTGCTGGAGCGCCGACTCCATGTTCCGGTTTGTGGATTTCAAGCGTACCTCCCGTTTGAACCCTATCCTGAAACCTTCCCTCAGACCCCTGCAGATGTACCCGGCGAAAGCCTGGTCTGGGTGCCTGGCCAACGATCGCTCCCACTCGTCCGCTAGCAATGGAGTGGTTACCACTGATAGGAGTTGGCACTGGTGTTCCTGCGTGGGTCTGCACGCGTCCAGGCACAGTAAATCTGGCACGTACACGTAATGGTACGACCGTCCTGCACAAGAGCAGGTGACATTGATAAAATCTCTTAAGGTGGCCTACGGCCGTCACACCAACCGGTGGAACCTTAGCCCCTGGTGGAGCCAAGCTGTCCCCGCAACCAGACTCTAATTTGACTGAGTACCCTCTCGACTGCTTGATTAAATTTCCCCGTTGTTGGGTATAGACTGTCGGCTGGGTTGGGGAAAACTCGGCTCCACCTGAGGACCTACCCCCGCCCACTCCCCCCCCCCCGACCCCCTATCCGAGTACAAGTCTAATACATAATTCAACATGCATATCCGTGACCAGATAACTGCCGGAGTTAGTGACTATGAGGGAGGTGCATGAGAAATGACCAGGTTCTAGTAGGGTCCACCCCCGTGGCGGTGGCCAGGGGACCGTGCACTTGGGAGCTTTGTCGGCGGCCGCCTCCGTGGACACGCTGTGTACGGGTGGCCCTCATTGCAACTCAGGCACAAGTGCTGGTACTTGCACTGCGGCTTTCTGCACCTCCCCTCGTTATAATTACGGCAGACTGCCGACGAGGCCTGTGGGGGGCGCTGGACCCAGGCCGGAGGGGGGATACCCGCTGCTGTAGCCCCGTTCGTAGGGTTACGAATGCAAACGCTCCCCGTGTGGTCATCACTGAGGCAGTGAGGGCATCTCGGGATGGCCTTGGCTCGCCCCGTAAAAGCCTCGTTATAAAGGCGAGTGTTGATCACCGACCAGTTGAGATCCCGCCTTGCCAGCGCCTCCCTCCGGAACTGTCGGTCGTAGAGGACCCACTGGTGGCCCTCGTAGTTCCTCTCGGACCTCACGACAAGCGCCTGGTACGCCAGGAACTCGGGTGCCTTCCCTGGGTACCGCAGAGATAGAATGGCGGCCATCACCGAGTACCGCTCCACCCACTGGGAGATGTTAGTTATGGGGGGGCGGGAGGAAGCTGTCGAGCGGCTAACTTGTGCATCGTCCTCTGCCACAGTCTCCGCCATCTCCACGAACTCCAGCTCCATGATCTTTTTGGCCACCCTCGCAGACACCAGCGCAATCGGGTTGTACGGGCCGCGCTCCGTTGTAGGGAGGGCCACTGGTGCTATTGTGGAGGCCACTCCTGGCTTGGGTGCTAGAGCCGCCGCTGCTAGCAAATCAAGGCCCGAGCCCACTGGAGCTGTCGGTGAAAATGTGGGCACCGTGGCTGGCAGATGACCTGTGGGGATAGACAGTAAAGTCGAGTGCTGTATGTGGGTCTCACCGACCGTACACCAGCTGGCATATGCCTGGTGCTAACCAGGGTGCGGCTCGGTGCACGCTTGGTGTTACCCGAGGTGTGGATGAACTGCGCCTGGTGCCACCAGGGTGTGTACATCTGGTGCTACCAGGGTGTGAAATGGGAGTACGCCTGGTGCTACTAGGGTGTGCAATGGGAGTACGCCTGGTGCTACCAGGGTGTGAAATGGGAGTACGCCTGGTGCTACCAGGGTGTGAAATGGGAGTACGCCTGGTGCTACCAGGGTGTGAAATGGGAGTACGCCTGGTGCTACCAGGGTGTGAAATGGGAGTACGCCTGGTGCTACCAGGGTGTGAAATGAAAGTACGCCTGGTGCTACCAGGGTGTGAAATGGGAGTACGCCTGGTGCTACCAGGGTGTGAAATGGGAGTACGCCTGGTGCTACCAGGGTGTGAAATGGGAGTACGCCTGGTGCTACCAGGATGTGAAATGGGAGTACGCCTGGTGCTACCAGGGTGTGAAATGGGAGTACGCCTGGTGCTACCAGGGTGTGAAATGGGAGTACGCCTGGTGCTACCAGGGTGTGAAATGGGAGTACGCCTGGTGCTACCAGGGTGTGAAATGGGAGTACGCCTGGTGCTACCAGGGTGTGAAATGGGAGTACGCCTGGTGCTACCAGGGTGTGAAATGGGAGTACGCCTCGTGCTACCAGGGTGTGAAATGGGAGTACGCCTGGTGCTACCAGGGTGTGAAATGGGAGTACGCCTGGTGCTACCAGGGTGTGAAATGGGAGTACGCCTGGTGCTACCAGGGTGTGAAGTGGGAGTACGCCTGGTGCTACCAGGGTGTGAAGTGGGAGTACGCCTGGTGCTACCAGGGTGTGAAATGGGAGTACGCCTGGTGCTACCAGGGTGTGAAATGGGAGTACGCCTGGTGCTACCAGGGTGTGAAATGGGACCTGATATGGGTTGGGGCTGAAGTGTTATAGCTATCCAACCACTACTGGGCTTTACCGAATCAACTTATTTCTACTCTGGACGCCCCACCTCCCTCATTACTGCACCCTAACCTATGTAATTACCCACATTTAGCCTACCTGACACTGCCGGGTTGGGGGGATTGGCTGTGCCGTCTGCCCTGGACGTAGATCCGTCGGTGCCTGGTGGTGGGACAGTCCCAGCACTAACACTGGGTGCATGGAGGGAGATTGGTGGGACGGTCCCAGCATCAGCGGACCCAGCATCGACGGTCCCAGCGCTCGGGATGGGTGCTGGGTGAGGGACTTGTGGGACGAACCGAGCGCCCAAGTTGGGAGATAGGAAGGAGATGGGTGGGATGGTAGAACCCAGGCTGGGTGGCAGGAAGATCCCACCACTTGTCTGTCCGGGACTGGGTGCCCAGCCGTGAAGGCAGGCAGGGTTGCCCTAGCTGCCACTGAAGCTGAAGGCCCCCCCCAGCTCTGACCTCCCAGGCTAGGCACAGCCAAGCTAGGCACAGCCAAGCTGGCAGCTAGCTGAGGTACAGCACTACTGCCGTTGTGGAGCCTGGGGAGTAGCCAGGCCAACTGCTCCTGTGTGAAGGGGGTTGGCTGCGTCATGATCCAGCTGGTCACTTCAAGATTAAACTAACAGCTAATAGCTCGAATTCTCCTGACACCTTCGACGCTTTGGCTAGGCAGAGTTCGATTGCAATGCCGCCACGTGCGTATCACCGCGTGTGCAATCACGTGCACCACCCTGCCTAATGCCAGTGCAGCTTGCCGTAGCGGCCCATCCTGGGCCGCTCCAGGTGGGTTTGCCCAGCTCCTGCCGTTAACTCTAGTTAACTACCTTAACTAGCATGCACACGGCTACCTGCCCTCCAGGCACGGCCACACTTGACCACATCGCACCATTCACTAAAACATACACACTCACACGCTTACTATACGCCTTAGTACATAGAAGGATGACCAATTCTCACTTGGTTTGTAAACAACGTACAAATCACTATACAAAAACACTCATAGTGCTAAATATAGACCACAAGCACCTAACTGTGTCAGATGACCTCTCAGCATCCACGCCCACTTTCCTCAGATAAACTATTGTAACTTTTGTTAATACTGATGCAATATAACACGTAGATATTCACACCTTGCAGCTATCACAAGAGACTACCGCAACTTTCACAAACTACAGCAACAGATATAAATTGTACATGCTAGACTTGCGCACACATACGTAAATAATTGTCGGACATAAGAAATTAGTATGGAGGAAAAGCAGCCTGTTCACCACATGTGCATCCAATGGTAGCCCATGGGACTAGCAGAGTAAACTACGGCAACAACTGAAAGTCAACGACCCAATCACAAACTCAACGGTTGTACCACGCCTCGTGGCATTTGACACAAAAGCAGAAAGACCTCCAGCAAATTATAATTCCTTATCGAGTTTGAATTTATTGACCTACTATGGCAATGTGGTACAGATTTCATGGCTTGCGCTTTGTGGACTCCACCAGAGGTTGTTTATATTGCCTGGTAGCCCCAACTCCATCCCACTAACCAAAACATCAGCTCAGACGTGAGAGACTACAACAACCAATGCCAACGACTATGAATGGCACTTCAGGATGACATCGAGATACGTAAATACCACCCGAGAACTCAATTACTGGAGAGGAAAAGAACAACAAATCAATTCTCATTTTTGCCTTTTTTTTTTCCTTCTTGTTTTAAAGTGAGTATCGTCACAGCAATCTGTTAGGTATCCACCTCTATCTACTTATTTTTTTCTTCTTTCCCATTACACAGTCTTCACAAATGTGCATATAAGAAGAATTTCGTCAACTAAAACTGGTGCTTTGTAATATCCAACTCTTTGTACACTGATAAACAAACCAGCTGCCACCACTCAGTCTCCTGCTACATGTCTCGTGTGATGACACACTTGTAAGTTCTCTCCACACCTTACAAAGTCCACACATGTGGATCCCTTTCCTCGTTGAGATTAACTTCAATTTCGTGGTTTACCTTAACAAGCTATGTACGCACAGCAAACAGAGGCCATTTGCGGCACTGTGTGTGTGTATATACAGCTATGAAACACATTCCAACCAGCTCTGTATATTTATATCTTACAACTTCCTAGTCATGTGTGTACGAGCTTATGTGAGTGTGTGTATGAGCAATGTGTGATGAGATCAAAATAAAAATTTCAACTTGGGAGGATATTTTGCCCCCCCCCCCCCCCCAAAAAGGGGGGTGAGGAGGGAGTTTTTTGTTTTTTTTTAATAGATGCTTTTCCAGCTACAGAAGCTTGGACCTAACATTAACAGGTACATGGTGAGTGATCCCTGTGTGTGAGAGACGGGCATCTATGTGTGCACATGCTATGGGAGAGCACCTGTATGTGTACAGTATGTATGTGCATGTGTGTGTGTGTGTGTACAGTATGTATGTGCATGTGTGTGTGTGTGTGTACAGTATGTATGTGCATGTGCGTGTGTGTGTGTGTGCTCGAGATAATTACCCATAACAGAAATGCTTGTCCAAACAAAAAGTAACGAAGCAAAGAAATACAAAAATTATCCGCCAGCCTCTAGTACTTAGCCACTGCCACATGAGGAAGAGATCAGAATGTCCACAATTTAGGGAAACATTCAGAAAAACAACAACAACAAAAACAAACTACAATAGGAGAAACACTGTCTACTTAGCCGGCTCTTCTTTCCCTAAGTAAAGATAACGGATTTTTCCTCAGAGTTTACTTTCAACCTCACAAGACACTGAGATTTCACACCGTAACACCTGTCTCCCCTTTCCCTCAATACTTGTGTACTTCCAGCTAATAGCTTTGTTCTTATTATACCATATTAAAAACATCCAGCTAAATATATCCTTGTGTGTCTGAAGGGTACTAAACATATATAGAAATTTATAAAGATCATTAATACTGCATATCTGGTTTAGTTAACAGAAACAGGGGAGATAAAAGACTACAAATTTAGTTGCCTTTACACAGCTTTCCCGGTAATCTGAAGTAAGTCTCATTAAAAAGGAAAGAAAAGAAAAAAAGAAAAAAAAAGTTATATTGTCACGCCCTGATTGCTGGCCACGTCAAAATGAGTTTGTTCAAATGTATCTTACTATAGCATAACTTCTACAAAGAACTTTGCTCTTCAAGTGCGTTCCTTTCAAAAATGAAATCAACAACAACACACACACTAGTCCAGCACATGCTTACTCAACGTTACGTTCCCTTACCAGCCGAGATCCTGACTGAGACATTCAGAGAGCCAGCCACACAATGATAAGTCCCACCATCTCTGGAGTTGCTGAAACTGGTTAAATTGTAAGGTCCTGAAGTGGACAAGATGTTAGAACCACGCAACAGTTGTGAGCTTCCTGAACACTCCAGAGTGTACCAGTGACCTTCCACCAGAGGCAACATCCTCTCTTGGCCATTGAACTCAAAGCTCAGGGACACCGGGATGTCGGGGTTGCTGGGCGATGAGATAGATATAGTGGGAGGAACCACAAACGCTGTGGAAGAAAGTAAACAATAAACATCATTAATAATATAAACATCACCTCAATGTGTTGCGCTATTTAATTCTATAAGCCAAAGAGATGACGTAATACCATCAAAGTTAAGGCCAGCTACATGATGTGAGAAATACTTGTTGTTGTTGTTAGTACCACTACTCAGAAATAACTATTACATGGAAGTATATTATATTATCCCGTCGCCTTCTCACTAAAAAAAAAATAAACAAATAAAATAAATACCAAAATCATCATAGACAAAGAAAACCTGCTATGCCACCAACACAGAGCTCTTACCACAAAACGTGGCATGTAAAAATTCAGTCTTCCAGCTGTGTTGGGGGAAGTTGTGTTAATGGGTATGTATTTAGTTTCACACCTTTCCCAATAACACAACAAATGATGCCTCAGTTATCTAGCTAGTAGTTGTTCTACACATGGTCACTACAGCATGTGAAGGATTAATTAGTACAGACAGAGGTAGTTAGTAAGTCAGTGTAGTAAGTCTGTGCAGTTGGATATCATTCAGTGACTATGTAATATGTCTTATGAAGTCATGATGGTGTCTAATAATCTGGGATTTGAAGTATACCAAGGGACCTTTGTATTAGCTGACAGTGACTATCACCTCCTTTACTGATTAACTTATAAAATTCACTTACGAAAACAATAACAACAACAAACAAAAAACACCAACAAACAAAAAACAACAACAACTTGATCTAAAAATGGTCACTAATGAAGAACTAAACATGAAGATGATGTAATTTTTCTCTAATTTTCCAATAGCAGCTGGAATATATTAAAAGTCTGTGGTGTACTATTTAGCCTTGAAGCAAAACTTGTTATCACAAATATTAGTTGTAAGCAGGCTTCTGGAAGAATTGACCTGGGGACTACCCACTTCAGTGCACGTGGGTGTGTGCTATGGCAACAGTGACCTTCAAAAGGAATGCAACACAAACCTATTATCTATCATAACCACCAAGTTGGGGTCCAGAAAGAAATGAACCAGTGTAACAGTAAAGCTAACAATTTGAAGATGAGTTCGCCAAGCCCCGCAAAATACCCCATAATGCTTGTGATTACATACGTACTTGCAGCAAAACAAAGTGCAAATTAAGAGTGAAAGAACTATCCACATCCACACAATGTATAACTAAGGCACAGTCCTGGGTAGTTTACACACAGTGGGAAAAGCCAATTGGTTGTGTAGAATACAGGCTCATGCAAGCACACCAGTGTGTGATCAGTGCCTACTCTCATTTATAAACTTGTTAAGAGCAAACTTTACCTCCTTCGAGATCTACCATTGACCGACAGGCTATCTGAACCACACTGGGAGTTAATAGAAACCTTCTGTCAGATGCACGTTCACAATTAATACATTGAACACGACACAATTCCTGCAATAAGTGTTCACCTACACAACAAACTTAAATTACCGCTAACAACAAATTCAGATTCCAACTTCCTACGCATGCACTTCATTTTATACTTAGTCAACACACGTCTCCCGCACTAATGCTGCCGGTACTTACACTCCCAAACTAACCATCAACACAGCAGCACCTCGACTAGGTCAAATAATACATTCAACATGCAAAAAAAAGAAAAAGGAAACAGTAATACCTGTTGAATACAAAGGCAATTCACTGCACATTAATTCTATCAGTTCACTCTCTAATATTTCATTTAGTCAATAACAGTCTGCATTGGAACACAGAATGGAAGGGGAAAAAAAAACTCTCAGATTTTCCCATTTATTCCTCCATTGCTCAGAAATAAACAGCACCTGTGAAGATGGGTGTGCATTCACTGGGCTGTGGTTAGCTGTTAAAAGGTTAACTCCCTGTGATGCGGGAGCACTAAAGGCTGGTGTGGTATCACTAATTAACTGCTGCTATTCAAGTTATGTGGTAGAAGAAATGTTTGGAGAAAGGTCGGTCAAAGATATGAGAAGTACATGTGAATCTGATAATGGCCAAGGCACCAGACTCTCTAAAACAACAGATATTAGATGGGACAAAATGTGTTCGTGGTATATAAGGTTGTTTTGGTCATGTGACTAACTTCTTGAAGCCTGTCAAGATACATGTACATCTGGGAACAAACATGTTTGTAGGACATTACCGAAGGACAGTCACTATATCCCATTATAAAAACATACATGAAATAACAATACCAATGGTTGCATGGCATTTATGCCGAAGAGTTTGTTATAAAAAAAAATAAAAAAATAAAAAAAAGTCTCCGAGGTTAAATACCATGTAAGCTTATGGGTAATCTAGTTCCCATTCCCTCCTAAACATTTACCTTATACAATAATAGTTTAGGCCATTCAGTGAATGCATCACCAACTCTTGGTACACATACAAAACTACCACTGAAAAAAAAAAAACAAGTGAGAACTTTCGTATCCAAGCACATGTAACAACAAAATCTCTATGTTGCCGTGACGACACTAAGGTATTTGATAGTGTTATGTTCTGCCTTCCTAAAACGTCAATTCCCCAACATACATATCAAGGATTTAAACACGTCTCCCAAAAATTAACAGATAATTGAAATCTAGTGAGCAGCGTTCACAGTAAGTCACACACATTTAACAACCCTTTGCACTCCGAGGTGAATGGTTTTCTTGAATGGAAGAAGTTTTGTATGGACCAGTAGCATGAATTGAAACAGTATCAATAACTACAGTTTAACCTAAACTTAACTAGCCTTGTTCCCTCCCAAAAAAGCAATAAGATTGGCACACTACAGGCACTTTTGTTGGTCAACTACGGCAGTTACGTATTCTCTGAAAGCTTAAAACACCACCTTGGATTCGCCATTGACATAAAAGAAAAAGAGATACTAAGAGGGAAATGAATTGGTAGACCTCAATCAGTTGCTGGTCAACTAGTACGGTAAAAGGAGATTTTCTGTTTTAACTTGAGCGGTCAACTAAACAAACCTCAGGAAAATTAAAAGGAGGACTTCAGCAAAAAGTTGAAACATCGGGTTAGGTTTTAATGAAACCTATATGGGCTGTTAAAACAGAGAATAAACTGCTATTATTATAATTATTGCAGCCGAGAATGAGTGAATTGTTATTAAGGTACACATTGTACTGAGTTTGGACAGGATAACATTAGAAGCTGAGTCGAATGGAGCTAAAGGCCGAGAGTCAGCCATGGTCTACAACTTAAGTCCAGCTATAGCCCCGTGTACCGTTAGACTTACCGACAACAAACTAAGCTAAATACATACTCTTATTAGTTACATGCTAATCATTTACAACTTCTTCTTCAAGCTCTACAGGTGTGAGTGTGTCAACATGAAGGATCTCATCTTATACACAAAATCTTACTACCCCTATGACTAGGAAGGAAGACAGTAACAGTTTAACTGGCACTGACTGGAATAGTCAACATTAGAAGTCTCTCGGTCTACTGTGACCTCTCTGCATTTGTTTTCAATTAGAGCCAAATTTTAAGCTTTTTGACCTTTTCCTTATAATGCTGCCGGCCTACTTATTCCGGCCTACATACTCCCTCTATACCACACAATCACACCGTCACTGTAACACCGACTTTCACACGGTTATATTAGGAGACTGACCTTCACAGAAGCAAGCTGCCAAAAGCAACGTTAAAACTGCACCCTTTCCTACGCAGTCCATGGCCACCCAGCGCTGACAAAGACACCAACGGCAAGCCGTAGCACTTCTGGCGCCTTCACTATAACTTGTTTCCCACCAAAAACAAACGACACGCGCTAAAAGGTCTAATACAAAAAAACATGAGCTTAGCACGAAAGGGAGAGACGGTAGATGAATACCGCTATTACATTATTTTGACCGCGAATTGAACTCGCACTTTTACAATAAATAGTACGCACTTTTTATTTATTTATTTCCGCGCGCTAGTACAAATTGAATTGGGGGGGGGGGGGGGGGGGGGAATGTAGCATAGCATGTGATTCATGCTCCAGAATGAAGTCTTGGTCTTAGATTAATGCATTGTTTTGTTGCTTCACATTCACAAAGCCATACCTGATAGACCTACAGTGGTAGAATGTCAGAACTTTGTCATGCTCTTTCGTCATTTTTTATTATTTGGCTTCCTTATTACTTTGAAAACACATAATTGTGAATGTAAAATATTATATTCTCATAGCTGCATTGCCTACCATATGACTCCATTTTTCCATTTTATGAGCTAATTTCAAAAACCACATGATGTACGTGATTATGCCGTTTGATGCTCCATGGAGTGCTGTCCCAGAAATGCCGTAAATTTTCCATCCCATCTCACGGTCCCATGGGATTCCACGGGAGGTCCTCCTGTCCCTCTTCCTGATACATACATGTACATGTCCCACCTGTCCATCTCATTGACATATAAATGTCTTACTGTCCATCCCATATCATGATCCCATGGGAAATAGACTTCGTGTAAAATTTTGTACATATAGGATAGAAAGGGTTAATTTATACAAAAATATATACATATTTGTAACCTTGTCAGCTATTACCCTTTCTTGCGTATTAAACCTAGCATGAGACCTCCTTTGCTCAGCTCAGTCAGTTTGTCAAAGTGTGTCATTGCATCTTCGGTGTTCCGCTGATCTAACACAAATTGCACCACACGTGTGCGCTCTAGCTTTACTCTAAGTGTTCATTATGTTGATCGTGGAATGGAATGAATAGTGGAAGGATGTGTAGGGAGGGACAGGTGGAAATCAGTCCCATGCGAGATGGGATGGACAGTAGAACACACATGCATCTGTAAGAGGAACAGGTGGACATCCCATGGAATGTCCCACTATCCCATGGGACTGTGGGATGGGATGAACAATTTATGGCATTTCTGGACACCTATGTCTCCATGGACACGCAATGGCCTCCTCAAACATTGCCATATATATTTGTACCATGATACGTCCAATCAGATAGCTCAATTCGTGGTGAATATATTTGTCACCCACCTCCAAAGAGGTGAATAAGTGAACCATTCAATAAAAATATGTATTTATGCAATTCCTATAGCCTAGAGCCATGGTACAAGTCAGTTGCACCTTCCGTGTTCGGTCGGTATGGGATTTACACTACCCTAAATCCCCAGACCTTTGGCCCTTGGTTGTGTAAAATCCTGTACCGACCTCCACGTCGTGGTGTAATATATACATATACCGAAATCTCAATTGAGACTCGTTTGTGAGGGGCTTGCTTCGCTCGCCCAATAGAGATTAAAGTCACATTTTAGCTATTTTGATATTCACAAAATATTATTAAAAAACCTGAACTATATTTTAGGGGTAGCTAAGCCTAATGTAGCTAACATGATTAGTGATACAAGTTAGTTCATGCCCTTTGGCAGTCATTTTTAACCACTGATAAATAGACGAACTTCAAATGAAAATTTCGCTTGCAAATGAAATGAGTACACTATATTCAATCGTTGTCAGACTGAAGAAAAGGTTCACACTCATATTTCAAATCTTGGAGCAGCTCTGCAATGTTGCTTTCAACAGCAGCCAAACTAAAATAAACATACAAACACATGAGAAAATGGAGAATAGATTACTTAGGTAGCTGTTGCCCAACAGGGTTGGGATCAAATCAATGAAGTAAGTATTTAAATACAAATACATGCACTTGGACAAACTCAGATACAAAATTCAAATACTTTCTTAGATATAGTATTTTAATGATAAATACTTTTAAATGGCATCATCACCATTAGCTAGTGAATATGTTCATTGATTTTTGCTATAAAAGAAAATCAGAAGCTTAATTGAAAGTGAACTTTTGTACTTAAAAACATTACAGATAAGTAGAGTCACAAAATTGATAACACCTGATAAGCACAAGTTCCTCAAAAATGACATCTGTTGGGTTGAAACAATGTGGAAAATGGAGGAATGCATAAATATACTGAAGCTATAGTGTCATGTATGCCCACGTATACAGTCCATACAAATAACTGCACATGTTGTGCTAGAATACACTGTATGATACTTTTACACATAAATAAACATACTCAGATACATATCAAGTTTGGTAAAAATGTTTTATATAACTGTTCTAACCTTTTAAAGCTATGGATTCCGTTCCTGCTGGAACATTAGCGTCTATTCTATCCACAGCTAAGTGCATTTTTGCTAGTGTTACATTTAAAATATTTCACATTACACAACTAATGAAGACTCATGGGCCTAAACATCTCGAGTATTTAATATCACTTTTATCCTGCTAAGCTAAAGCATACAGATCACAAAATAAAAAGGTTAATGTTTCTTCTTAATGTCTAAGAATGAAAGGAACAAAGGAGGACACAGCTCCCTGGCTCTAGAAAGACAAATAGGTCCTTAGCGGTTTTGAGTGAAGAACTTATGCTCGTGAGGTTCACATGAAGAAAAACATAACCTAAAATTTGAAGGTTCAGTGACAGGGTTTATAAATCAATAGCATGAAATTTGCACAAGTTAAAGTCCATGGAATTGACTCTGGTAAATATGTAAAATCTATGGTATTGAGCACATTTAACCCTTTCACTGCATTGCTTCGCTATAGCCTCAAGAAGTTAGCTATACAGTTAGTCAGTGATTCCCAAACTCCATGCAATGGTATCTCTAAGGCTATAGTGCAACATTGGGGCAGCTTTCAAAGCCCGAGTTTTGGCTTACTTCAAAATGGCAACCGGTCGGTCAATTGTTGAGGTAGTTGACCTGGACTAACAGCAACCTCGGCATTTTAGATGATGAATAAAGTAAAGAAGAAGAAGATAGGAGCAGAAGATATTTATGCCTACAGAAGCCACTCAACAATAAAGAGAGAGTTACTCTGTGAAGGAATCCAAGCGTTTGACTACAGCTTTAGAAGACAAGCAGTTGTGAAGATTTGCATGAGATGAAGTAGTTATACTGAACTCAGAATTAGCTACAGGCAGTCTGGTATCAGATATGGCAAGTTGTTTATTTATTAGCAGTTCATTTTTTAAAAACATTAAAAAAATTTTTTAATTTCACTGACAATTCAGTGGTGAAAGGGTTAACTCATTTTTTACAATAATTATGCTGTTTTCCTTTAGGAAAGCCAATTAACCATACTAGAACTCGACCATACATACATACAGAAGTCAAAGCTAACCATTTCTTCATTTGATATATTTCTTCTTCCTTCCCAGCTGAGTGGATTAAAATGTTAGATTTTACTATTAATTGCAACTTCTCTTTTTCTGAACTCTGAACCCGCTGGAGAATTTCTACTACATCCGAAAGACCCTCTGCACGAAAAACTTCCATAAGTTGAAGCATTTCCTGTGACAGAGTCTGGAATGTAGAGGTAGTTCTGGAAACAGTCTCCTTGTAGTAGTCATGACTACATTCCCCTGAACTGTACTGAAGATGGATTCTGAGTAGAGTTTTAAAAAAACCACCATACCAACATACTTAATGTCAGCTAAACCTCTTACCTCACTTTTTAAGGGAACCGTATCCAACTTGTCTTTCTTCTTGTATTGAAAACAATCTTTTTGCAGACTTATTCATGATTTACAAAATTGTTCTAAAATGCATCAGACTTCGGTAAAGGGTTTCTCCTGTCAAAATTGAGGTGAGCACTATTAAAACGGAAAGTAGCGCCGAACTACACAATTATGTCTCCTTCGAAGGCTGAAAAGGAGGCATTTGTAAGCGGTTTAGGGGGTACTACGGTGGAAGAGATAAATTTGATATCGGCTGTAGGAACTGCCGGATTCCTGCTCAGATGTTCGCTTTTAATTGCTTCGCCGGCACTGTACGACAGAGCATGTAAGCAACCATTTTTTTCGCTCTTGTTCGACTTCAGCACCATTATCCTGCCATGTGTTTTGGTCTTCACAATTATGGCTGATTATGCTGGCTGGATGCTTGCAGTAGAATTTACTACTAGTCTAGTACTACTTATTAGTACTTACTTGAAGTCAAAAAATTATCCACTAAGGAAGATTCTGGAAACTCCATTCCCGAAACGCCAGCCTTATCTAACAGTCATTCGCACCACAACCAACATATTTTCTGCCATAGGCATACTTGCAGTCGATTTCCATATTTTCCCACGAAGGCTAGCTAAAACGGAGACTTTTGGTGCTGGATTGATGGACATAGGGGTGGGGTCCTTCATGATGGCTCACGGAGTCACTTCACTCGAGGCCAGAGAACAGAAGAGAAGAGGTCCTCCATTTGAAGGTTACATGGAACTCATCAAGACGACCATTAAAGGAGTCCTCCCACTATTCCTGGTTGGACTGGCACGAACACTTCTCCTGAAGTCCACCGGTTACCAGGAGCATGTCTCTGAATATGGAGTTCACTGGAATTTCTTCATCACCGTAGCGGCAGTCAGGGTGAGGGGTAATGAGTAAAAATACATAAGCATGCATCATTGATGACATTTTCTATATACAGTTGTACAAGGAGTAAAAATAAATAAATGTAAAGAAGATGTGGCTTGTCTAAAACACCCTTAAATTAATCCTACATAATCTGGTAACCGGAACTTTACAGTATGTTTTGTAACTGTATGTATTTTCTTTGCATTTTCATTAGAAGTTAAGAACTGATTTATGTTATGTGAAAGATTGCGTGGTGCCATGCTGCTTCAGTTAAAGTAGTGAAGGAAGATCTGTAGTTGATTGTGTAAGACTTCAATGGTAGATGTGCTGCAGTGGTCGTGTGCTTGTGTGTGTGTGTTTGTGTGTGGTATGCTGGTGGGTGCATGAGCAAATGGAGGAACCTCAAAATCAGCTATTAGTAGTTTATATATATATCTCCCTAATGTTTCGGTGTGATTTTTTTTTGTATGAGTAATTGTGCAGGATTTGGTGCAACTGTGATATGGAACCCTTCACTATTGAATCTTTATAAGAATCAGAATGTATATCAAGTATTTGATTGAGTCCACTAAAATATCCTTCTTTTCTCCATCGAACGTTTAATTAATGAATACATATTTCTGGTCATACTAGCACTTGTCCTGATACTTTTGTGTATTCATTCCATACGATAATTCTTTGTGATATTTTGTGTTGTAGCTGCTGTGTTCCCTCCTGCGTCCTCTGCTTGTGTGTCTTCCCTACGGCTATGGCCTCATAGCTGTGGTATTGACCATCCTTTACCAAGTCTTGCTGCAGCAAAATGGTCTGGAGTCTTATATTTTGCTGGGTCCGAATGGTGATGGCTCTAGAAGAGGCGTGGTCAGTGCCAACAGGGAGGGGCTTGTCTCATGCATCGGCTATTTCGTCATCTACATAGGATGGGTACAGATTGGAAAGTGGCTGTTCACACCTAGGTACAGAAAGGACTACCCCAACACATTCTTAACTATCTTATCATTGTTACTTTTTCTTTATCCCTCCTTCCATTCTCTCTTCCTTCATTCCTTTCTTTTTTCTTTCAGAAAAGCGTTGAAGGACTATTTCGTAGTTCTCTTTGTTGTGTCTACCTTCTCTGTATCACTATGGATAGCAACCAACTGGTTCAGTGAGGCCATCCATCCTATTTCACGCAGGATGGTCAATATGCCATACATCATGTGGATGGTAAGTTTTTTATCCTGTGCTTTTTTATTTTATTGTTTTTGTTGTTGTTTGTGTTAGTTAAAGTTAACCAATATAGTGTTGTTGTTGTTGGTGTACATTATACGCCGTAAGTTTGTTAAATTTGAATAGTTTTGGTTATTCTCTTCCTCCTCTAACTACTCAGTATTTAATTTTGGACACCTTATTCCCTTTCCACCTCTGAACCGTGGGAAATGGCTTTGATTGCGACCTTCATACACCAATTTATCCCGATAAACAGCCTCCTAGCCAATAATAACTACACTAATGTCAAACGGTCCATTGAGCACAAGTGATTCAAACAACAAGATTAAACATTCTGACTTTGATGAGTTAATATTGTAGAGATTGTTCTTAAGTTTAGTTTAGGAAGGTAACATTTAGTCATTTTATTTCTAAAATTATGGTATGTGACGTTTAAATGGGTTTGTTACCTCAATTATTTTGAGTAATTATGGCTGCAGTAGTTTCTATTTTAGTTAATGTTACTGCATGAAGTATCTCTGGACAACAAGCTCTCAGCTTCTGAAACAGACCAAGCCCATTTTAAAAATACATGCTTTGGTAAAGGGTTTTTAATGCTATAGTGACCATTTGCTGCAACTTTTTGTGACTTGAAATACCAAGCACTCCTACGAAATAAATCATATTATTTTAAGCTAATTGCAGCTGTAATAATGAGGAAACTGTGGGCTTGCCTAAAAACCAGTATGTCTAAGAGTAAAGTTACCTGCTCGTGTTAAAAAGAACCACGTACCAAATAATTCACCCTTAACACTGTCTTACTTGTTCACCAATAGTAATAATAATTAGTGATGTGCTAGAGCACAAAGGGCAAGCGAGCCTATGTGCACAAATGAAACACTTCAATAGAATCTGTCAGCCCATTTCTAAAAAAGTATAAGTACGTAGCCGTTGTGACCATTATATACTTTAGCTAGCAAATAGGAACTACTTCCTTACCTCAATTCCCAGAGTACTGGTATTTTCTGTAGTCTCTGACAATCTGAATTAGCAGTAGCTTTTGTCAACAAACACTCGTAGCTACTAAAAAGGCAGAGTTTTTTTAATAACGTCTGGTAAAGTGATAAACACAAAAACGCGAGGGTCAAAGTACAAAATGACATACGTACGTCCACACATATATAAACAAACAAATATCTTCGATTTTCAATTGTGTTAACCCTGTGAGTGTATCGCTCGCTCGCCAATAATAATAATAATAAATTACTATTAAAAAACTGTACAAATCTCTAATAATCTCACTTGTACTAATTATTTCTTGTATCTTGGTCCAAAACGTTCTGAATCAATTCACCTATTGTAGGTTAGTCTATTAGTTAAATATAACTAATTTTTTGTGTCTCCAGTTTTCCTATGGGGCATTTATCATGTCTCTCTACCTAACCTACGACATCATCATCCTCATCTCATCACGCGTAACACAATCACCAGCCCCACCTCTCTATGCTCAGGACCACACCCCCGACGCCGCTGCTACTGTCAAGACCACAAGGAGAGCCCCGCCTCCCCCTCCTGTTCCTCAGTGCCTTGTTTCTGCAGTGGACTACAACCAGCTACCCTTCTTCCTTCTTGCCAATGTTCTGACGGGTGTGGTGAATTCTCTAGTGGATACCCTGTCTGCTGGACCTGTCGTAGCTCTGCTGGTTGTCTGCTGCTACATGGCAGCTCTACAAGTCATCGCCACAATACTTCATTCAAACAAAATCAAGATAAAGTTATAGTGTCTCGTAACAACTAGAATAATTGCCTACTGTTTATAATAATCAGAGTGTGTGCCTGAAACATTTATCAATTTACACTTTTTATATATTATCTGCTAGGTATAAATTATTCAACAGTTAACACATTAAGTTGGAATCATTGTCAAAGTATTTATAAGTTAATTATGAACTATTTTATTGTAGTGGGATATAAACAATATAAATAAGCTTATTCTAGGTGTAATTGAAAATGACTGACAATGCCATGCATTTAAGTATAATATAGTAACCTTGTCTCCACCACACTGCTGATGGCAAATTATTTTTAGATGAAAAAATCCACGTGTACATGAAATAATTGCCTGGCCACATCCTCTGCCATACTCATTATCCCCACACTGTTCAGTTATCCTAACTGACCTTCTATTCATATACATGTACAGGAAATTTATTGAACTTTACATTTCATCAACCCTTCAGCGAAACTTAGCCTGAATTGCTGTCTGAATGTTACTCGTGACATCAAGTCTACAATAAAGAGTTTTGCTGTACATAATAATACATAAAGTCCTCGAAGAGCGCAATAAAAGAAAGGTAAGGAATGAATACATATAGTATAGGGCAGTCTAATAAAAGATCCACAGTGAGTAGTAGGCTTTATAGTCACTTTTTAACTCAATAGTACTGGCTTCTCACTCCATAAGGACTGTGTCTCGTTTGATGAACGTCCACAACAGAATGTGTCTGATCTCCACCATTGCTCGTAAAGTTGGTTCCCTGACATGTCGATGTCACCCCGATGTTTGCCGGGCATTGTGAGTATACCATCTGTTGGCTTCCCATCATGTACAGTGCATTAGATTGGAAATAGCCGCCAGCCGACGGGGTCGTCAAAATCCCACTGCTGGATGGCATTCTTACGCTATCGGGCAGAGGAACAAACTGGGGGGCAGAAGGGTTCAGTGTGGACGTGGGCGTCGCCGAGGCCGAGAGGTTTAAGGTAGGCGCAGGTCCAAGAATAGATTGGGCAGGCGAAGAATTAGCTTGATGGGGGGTTGAGGTAGTGGCGGCAACATTTGGTGCGGCGTGGGAGCTGCTAAACTGGGAAGACACACTTGGAGACGGAGCCACGTGGCTATTGGTTATGTAAGGGGTGGTGCTACTGGGCGAGGTTGTCGTTGTGGCAGCCACATCGTGGAAGTATGAGTCAGTTGGGTTAGCGTGAAGGGTGCCAGGGACAGACGGAGGTGTGGACATGTAGCGAAAGTTTGGGTTCTTCAAGTCGTAAGAGCTTTTTGACTTGATGCCCATGCCGGCAACATCTAGCTCAACAGTGACATCATAGCTTTGTCTAAAATTTAACAAAAAAATTAATTAATTTAAAAAGTCTTAAATCTTGGCAGCAAAAATATAGGTTTATAAAATAGGAGGACAAAAAAAATGAATAAAAAATTCTTGTACTGGATTCACATTTTGTGTTGTTTGTAAACTTATTCTGCACAAAAGATTAAAAAACAAATTTAACATCTTGCTATAGTAAGTCAAGTCAAAAATTATTGATCTGAAGTAAAACATGTGGGGGTACATATCAGACTGGACAATACCACTTGCAGGGTTTCATACAGGATTTTCAGTTTGGGGGGGATGTTGTGTGTGGGTTAACTGGGATGGGAGAGTATACTTTTTTGCAGGTCACCCCCAGAAATGGTGCTAACAGCATTGTGGTTTCATTTTTATTTTAGTCACATGAAGATGATAAAGACCAGGCTAAGGAATCGCTTGTCTGATGAAAACTTGACTCACCTTATGAGAATTGCCATTGAAGGCCCTGACTTAAGTGAAGTTAATTTTAATGAAATTCTGGACATTTTTAAAGAAAAAAATAGGCGCATTAGACTGTAATTGGTATATTCTATTATATAAAAGTTTGTGTAAGGAAATGAGTTTGGGGGGGGGGGGGGGGGGGGGAGATCAAGGTTTGAGGGGGGAGATCCCAGGGCCCCCCCCCCCCCCCCCCTGTATGAAACACTGACTTGTATTTTTCTATTTGGGCCTTGCACATTTCAAGTAACTAATAGTTCCAATAAGCTGAAAGATACTGCCACGCCCACTGACCCCTACGTACCTCTCATTGGCCAGCAAACGCAGCATGCCCGTCATCTCCTGGTCCTTGTGTAGGAATATCGGCTTAGGTAGGAGGAGTCTGATCTGATACCAGTGGGTAAGGGGTTGGAAGGGAGCAGTTGATAACCACACGGTTGACCTACATAAGCACACATGTACGTACGTACAACACCCAATGATCCAACAATCATCACTGAATAAAGCACATCTGTACAAACCCTCTCTCTGGCACTACAAAATCATTGAGACAGAATAGAACAGGAAATACATACTCTGGGGCATGATCTGCAGTGATCGTGAAATGTGTCACCCATTCATTAATGTACAGCAATGGTTGCACAGTCTTAAAATGAAGTTCTTAAAAAAAAAAATTCATTATTTACCACATTTATCTCACAAGTTTCTCCCCAATACACTCACAACATGAAATAAATGGTACATTTACACATGAATCAAATGCATCTTGAATCTGTACACTTCTGATATTGCCATGCTCAATTAGAATAGAACTCTGCAGTGTTCAAGTTTCTATAGCTTACTCTGCTCCACAGAAGGCACAATCAAACCAGAAGGCTAGTCCATGCACCATGCCAGATGACCACATCTTGTATTCCAAAGGAATCTTGATGCTAAAAAAAATTGCCCCTTACTAATAGGAATTGACTTGGCAGACATGAATTGGCTTACTTTATAAGATCGGTCTCACTGGAGTCCAGGAAGTTGGTGGTATGACCCACAGGCTTGGCCGTTACTATTCGCACGTCAAATGTATCCTAACATGTATAAATAATAATATTAGCTGCTTCTTCCGCAGTATTCTCTGCTTACATCTGGCTAAACTTATCGGCTGCATAAACAGAGAAATTTGCTATTATTACTACTATAGATATGTCACAACAAGACAACAACATACTTAATGTCAGCTAAACAAGCTGCCCAATCCTAGCTGCCTGAAATCAGCAAGCACCAATGGTAATAAAAATGCTGATGTTTCCACATGGTCCTTCACTCTGCCTTCCCTCCCCACATCATTACAACCACAACCCAGAGTCGTGTATGCACCAAAAAAAATATCATTTTGTCCTCATTAACAACAACAGCAAAAAAAAATTAAAATAAAAAAAAATTAAAAAAATTATGAGTACAATGTAGCATAAATTTGTGCCTTTACCTATTTGGCTTACTATCGAAGTCATGGAGCTGGGTTTGAATACAATGTCATTCTTGTAGAATATTGCAAAAAATGATATTTATATTACAAAATGGAGTAGGTTGTGCTTCAGTTTGTTGCACAACTAATCCTTGGCTTATTGAACTATTTCACCACTATGCCCAGGAGACAACAAGACTAAAATCAATAATTTTAAAATAATATATAAAGCCTTTTTTTTTTTCCAGTTCTATTTTCATGCCTTCCTAATGAGGCAATGATTAGCAGCTGTATACGTTAGGTCTGGGAGTGTCCTTCATTAGGATGCCTCACCATAGTGTTAAAGTCACCCAGAGAGACCCAGTCATGTGAGTCATCATAAATAGAACTGAAGACACTTAAGATGTCCAGACTCTATACTCACCAATACAGGTTGCTTGAAGTATTCCTCTATTGCTTCTTGTTGCAGACCGGACACATTGATGCCATGGAAACTATTCTGGGTCCTGAAGAAGATAACGAGACAGCATGTATGAATATAGAAGACCAAAACATGACTGGCAGCATACATGTTAGATTATATCATAATTCACGGTTTACAGTGCATATATTTAAGGTGGAGGGGAATGGGCCCCTTAGATAAACCATCACCCCCCACCCCTTCAGAAATATTTAGTACCCTACGCAAAGAATACTTTATCATGTCTCGAGTACTGCAAGGTTCTCTTACGCAACAGAATGTGTTGTATTTTACTCTCATTGCCCCTCCTAAAATCCGAGAAAAAAGTTGTTGTTGTATTTGCACCTCTTATATTCATTCTCTATATGCAGCCTTGCAGTGGATATAACAAAGAAGGACTTTTAGCTACACCTACACGACTAGTGATTAATACCAGATGCTTCATGGTAACAAAACTGCTTCTGCCTAGATCACAACCACTCACCAGAAGTTAGCTTTGCTGAATTGCTCCAAGTAGAGTGACTCGTCATTGAAAGGGGCAACGTACAATATCCCCTTCGTGGGGAACATGTTGCCTCCCTCCTTGAGCCATTTCTTAGCGTGCAGGTACGTCTCAAGCATTCGCTCATTGAACAGCATGTAGCCCATCGGTTCTGAAATGATCATGTCCACTTTCTCTGGCACTTCAACCTATACACACACACACACACAACAAAAACCCAAACAAAATGGTATTAACACTTGTGTGCATTCATACAGATTTCTAAGCGTTCCCACATTTTAGCCAATATACTACTTTTTCTTTAGCTTTTCCACAACTTTCAACCCTTTTTTTACCTCTTCTACTTTTCCCACAATGACCTCCATCTTGTCAGCAAATTTGTTATCCTTGACGAGCTTGCGACAATGAACAGCTATGTTGCTTGCCTCGATGGCATACACCTTCCTGGCCCCAGACTGCAGGGCAAAGAAAGACAGCACTCCTGCAAGGAAGCACACAGAGGAGTGACCAGTGATAAGAGATAGTGTTCACTTGATCATGTGACTGTCATGTGACTTACCAGTTCCAGCTCCAACGTCTAATATAACCTATCGGTAAATAGTAATAACAATAATGATAGTAATAATAATAATAGAATCAAAAGCCACATACATAGGTAGTTGAATCTTCCCCAATAGAACACATTAAGACAACATATTATATTGTTTTATTGATGTAAATTGTAAATCACATTTCCTGTGGAAAAATATCCCAAAAACTTCTACTAATAAAAATCTACTTATAAATGAGATTTGGGGTTCCCGATAGTTCTTAGCTATCATACTTAACGAGGACACTAATCACTCTAATAGAGCCTTTATTACCTGAACATATAAACTCTTTACTCTTGTGTATGTGTGTGTATGTATCACAAAGCCAGCTTAGTCTATACTCAAGATTAATATCTGACAGTCTCTCATTCAGTTCAAGCATTCATTCATTCAAGTAGAATTATTTCCGGCATGTTCGAGCTAGGTGGGTGATTAATCCCTTCACTAAATTAGAGTACAGCTTAAAATCTTATCTTGGAGCTGTACACGTCACCATGAAAACTGCAAAGGTTGCTCATCTGATTCTAAGCCTGTTTGCCTCTGTGCTGTTGCTAGTTTTACTGTACCTAGATGTCTACCTGCCAATGTAAACTCAACTCGTTATTGTTTTAAAGCAAGGTGTTAATAATCAACTGACAGCTATTCAGCCTGGAAAATACATACTTTGTGTGCAGTTGAAACATTAGCAATGCACTTGCCCCCAAGCTCTGGTTAGAAACCACTTAACTAAGGACTTTTAGCAGCATGAAATTAATACTCTGTAGCAGATAATCACAATCTGGGTATGTATTCAATTCACATCAATAGTGTTGTGAAATTCCAACTGTGCAAGTAAGAAACAAAATAGGAGAAAATGGTTCAAAATGGCCACCAATCAACATTTCTCTCTTCCCTACTAGATTACTTGGGGGTACAGAATTGCAGACGTCTTTCAAAAAATTTCTGTCGATACCACATGAACTACTAATTACCCTTTACCAGATCAGATCAGTGACAGAAATTCTGTCACACTTTAGTCATAAATGTATTCACAATGTAATATTTTTCTCACATCAAGAAGAAAAAAAAAGTACGTAGTCTGAACAAGAACGTCTCAGTAAGCCATAACATTAAGTCATGACTTGGCACAAAAGGGAGTTTGTTTTACCACACAATGTGTACTACAGGGATTTAGAACCCAGAACAACTACATGTATTGCTGATGACATTCACTCTCGTACTGTGTGGGCACCCAGTAACTAAACATGTATGTAATCACTCCCAAGTATTCATACTTCTCTAAGAACCAGTAGCAAATAAGTCATTTACAGGCGTAACCGCCATGCATTTACAACAACTTTATCCTTAACTGCTTTTAACTTTCATTCAATTTTGCCTAATTTGTGGTCATGACGAGATCCTGTCTCTATCACAGTAATGAAAACTGTCCATGTTTAAATAGGACACAACCACATAAGGACTGAACTCATTGGCAAGGGTTAGTGGGACCTTTCCTTCACCGCTAATTGCACTCTAATTCCACCACAACAAGACTCACCTTGTCTCTGAAGTTGCTGGTGTTCTGCAGCATCGCACTCTGATACGTGCCAGTCCTGATGTAATCCTGCATAACATAAACAGGTGTCTTTCAGAATGAAATTTGAAAGAAAAAATTAATAAATTTTAAAAAATGATGTTTGTTTTTGAAATATCAGGGGTGCCTGTCTGACATATTTTTATAATAGATAAAAAAGCAGGGGACAGTGTATCCGTGAAGGTCAGGGAGAGAGGCAAAACTATGGGGGCATTGAGGGTGCTGGCACATAGCAACATCTGGGCACTACACTGGGAATAATGTCGCATATATCAACCACAAAACCAAGCCCCATAGATTACTAAATATCCGCAAGTTACAGCTACACTAATGTGATTTCCACGGCAACCCCTCGCCCTGTATAAACCCTGAGTAACACTTCTCTACCTCCCTCCCGGTCTTACCTGCAACATGTTCTGCTGTTGTGAGAGGTACCCGTAGAACTGGAAGTATTGCTTCGCAGAGCTCTCATCTGTCCTCATGGTGAATACTGACTGCTTGCTCCTGCTCGCTTTACTGGGCACGCATGCCTCTAGAAGCGTCAGCAAAGCTGATGCATCTGCACACACACACACACACACACGAATTAAGACTCATTACCAAATTTGCTACATATATACCGCCCTTAGTGGTTAGCTACCATACCTCCTATTAATTAAGCTACTTGTAACAAAAAAGTTCAATATTGGCAATAATGATGTTAGTTAATAATATTGTTGTTAATTATATCACAACTACAATGATGATTTAAAATTACTAGCCTATAAGGATGAACATATATGGCTTAAAATCCACTTAGCTTTTTAGAAATATGTCCATGCACTTATAAAATAAAAACTGCATGAACAATAGTGTAGAGTACATCTTATAAACTGTGAAACAAAATGAAGAGAAAGCAAAACATCTATTGAATAATCCACTTGTCTACCAGTAACGACAACAACAGTGCGTGCATTTAAAAAATAATTCATTAGCTGGGCGCAGTTGGTAAAGTACAATTACGGTTTGGTAAAGCGTCATCGCAACAATGGTGGTGTGTGATTCACGAATACAGGAGTCATAGTAAGTGAGAGAAAGTGACAAGTACTAGCTGAGTCAGGTTGGTAAAGTGTCATCAGTATCGTGTGAATAAAGCTGACCCTGGGTAGTAAAGCTTCATCAGTTACTACGACAACTGTGTGTGCATTCATGAATGAAACATGGGTCAAGAAATAGAGGATAACAACAATGGATACAAATATATGCTACTGCATTCCTAATTTGCAAAGTTTATACATCAAGTGCCACTGTTTGTGGGGTACTTGCTAGTTTTCATAATTGAGTTAAACAGTGAATGCCTCCTATTGTTTGCCTACTTGCTCAACCTTCACTTCCAAACTAACTCACTCATGTGATAATGTATCCAGATGCAACAGTTAGTTTAGTCTACCCCCACAACCTTCCCACACCGCTACGAAACTGCCGTGCATACCTGCCCTCCGTAGAGATACTGTGAAAGACAATGTATACGTTCAATAGACGAGAACACAAAAACACTAACCTAGTGTTGTTTTGACTGTCACATGGTTCACAGCCGTTATTAAACTATACGCCGACAGCTAGGAAGGGAAGAGGGAGTATATGTCACTTATGTTTAAATATGCTCAATTTTAACAAAATTTCTATGAGTGTGCTTAAGTGAAGGCACTGATTGTACCAAAACACTTTCGGTTACACCCCTACCCAGGATTTTAGAGAGCAGCATAAAAAATAATTATTCGAAAACATTGCCATACCAATTCATTCTAAATATAGTGTATCAGAGTGTGACAGAACCTAGTAGTAGAAATCTCAATTACAAAAGTGAAATGTCTACCATGCCACCAATTTGGGGACATTATCATGGCAGCTACCAGTGGTGACCCCAGGATATTTCCTTACCATGCTGTGTGGATGCAGTTATAACCGCAGATCCTTGAGGGCATCGTATGAGTATAACTTGAGGGCCTGCTCTGTACAGCTGAGACAAGTCTGTTACCACAATAACCAGCACTTCCTGCTTATCTAACAAGCCACAAGGAAAAAGAGATATTTATAATATATCATAGCAATGTGCAGCTTTCAGCATCTGGCAAAAAAAAAATTAAAATGCTTGGTGACCTTTACCCAATCACCAAGTATTATTGGCATAATTACTCAAAAGGTTAACACCGTTTTACACGCACTTTGTCACACGTACTTTGTCACACTCAAAACACTAATACTACACTGCGTTACTACTGCTTGCGCTCAACTCACTTCTAACCAAGGATACCCGACACTCGTTCTTCCCGCACGTGGCAGTCAAGTCAAGGTTTTCAGGAGAGTCACTTTCAGTGGCTAAGTCTTCACTCACAACTTTCAGCTTAACTCCCAGTAACTTCAACTCCCCCGTTTTCGTTTCTATGTCGCTTTCCATTTATTCCTATTCAATCTACTACTGCATATCTTAACCACCAGAAGCTTTTATAAATCAAACCCGTGCTGATGATCCTTTACCTATGTAAGTCATAACGCGCGTGTGCCTTTAGTGTGGTTGTATATGGTGGGCATTATAACGATATATACGGGGCGGGGCAGATGTTGTGCTCCGGTTCTTACTTCTGGACTGATTCATGTTTTAGCCTCTTCCCAGCGTGTGTGACTGATGGCCGTTTTGAGTACGGATTCTTTACGCTGCTCCAGTGAGGAACTCGTGCCCGCGGAGCAAGGTATTGTTCTGGACTCTATTAAAGCACTAGACGGGAATGTGGCCGGGTCTAAGCGACGCAAAGATCTTCAGTGGATGATTCACCAGGTTGGAATCGCTGCTCCGAAGCTAAGATCAGAACAAGTTGACGCAGACAAGGGACATAAACAAGAGGTCTTGTTTAGGTACTATATAGGAGACAGGTCTAAACTGACAATGTTTGAAATGCAAACATTTAAAAGATGGAAATCCATGATGGAGTTTGAACGAGTAAGACACCCAAGAAGGCAGAGGAGAAGATCCATTATCATTCAGCCAATCTCATGGAGGCAAGCAATCAAAGTAGACAGCGAGCTGGAAGGAGGCGCTGGGTATTGCCATAAATCTATCAGTGATGCCGTCCTAGAATGCCTCAGGCAGTTTTGTGCAGCATTCTACTCGGGAATGGAAGTCCAAGTGTGCGCTGAGGTGGATCTGTCGGACGTTTCACATCTGACATCCAGGGTTCATTCCTCCACTAATCGGAGGCAGTTCCTTGTTGATGACATCATTAACTACCTGAAAAAGCGCGTGCTAAAGAGAAGTTACTGTGTCTTGGGTGTCACTGTTGTGGACTTGTATCCAGGGCCAGAGTGGAACTTTGTTCTGGGACAGGCCTGCTTTGAGAAAGGATGCGGTGTGCTGAGTTTGGGAAGATACTTCAACAGTGACTTATCGCCATTGCCTATAGGAACTTTAACATTAGGTAATGGTCATCATTCCATGGAACAACAAGAAATGCAGCAGCTGAGTAACATTTTCATTTTAATGCGAGTGAGTTATTTACGAAGTCTTTATTGTTTAATGGTCCACTTTTTTTTTTTTTTTATAAAGCCTCACTTTTGAAAAGGGAAATAAAAGTTTATAGGACTATAGACCACACACATTGAGAAAGATAATGGGAAGTCCACCAAATAATGGCCTTTATAAGCTTTTAAATCAGGTACAGTATACAGTATGTAGATCATGAGCATTTAAAAAAAAATTTGTTTCACTAAAATAATCAATTCAAATATTGTGTATACAACCGTATTCTCAGTCTAAAATGACTTCATCATGCAACTTAGAAAAAAGTAAATGATTTTTGGCAAGATGTTTTTTTATTATAAATGGATCCATGTGAGGTAACCGAAGTTTGCTGAGCATGAGAGGAGGGTGGAGGGAAGAAGAGGAGACAAAAGGTGCCATAGTGCAGAGTCAAGCTATGAGTAGGGGAATATTGGGTACTTCATATTACAAGATAGAAATGAGAAAAGTACAAGAATAACGGTTGTGATAATCACTGATTTAAATATCCCTCCAACATTAACTGAATCCAAATGAATAACTCAATCCTGTTATATACGATATTTATTTTATGTCATTACTTGAGCATGTGTGTATATATATATATATATATATATATAATACTTATAGCACGAGTCAGAGTACAATATGGGAAAATATTTTACGAGCACGCAAAATATTTTCACGAGCCAAAGGCGAGTGAAAATGTGGCGTGAGAGTAAAATATCATTCCCATATTGTACGAGGAGTGTGATAAGTGATTTATTGCTTCTTTGAAATTTTTCTCAACCGGTTACAATACAATTTTCATTGATTTTACTCGCTACGCGCGCGCTACAAGTAGCGTACAATATAAACCGTACAATATGGGAGAATACAGAACGCTCGCGTGATGCGGAAATATTCAAGTAAAAATATCAAAGCTGCAATAAATATATATATGTGTGTGTGTGTGTGTGACCGTCTACGGGAAAACCGGGCACAACGCGGCGTGCGTAAATATCGAGAAAAGATCGATCGATTTCTTTAAAATGTATTGTTTCAAGCCAACGGAAGGGAACGGTTAGGTCTATTATAGTGGGAACAACTTAAGCTACGACGATAAAACTTGGAGAGCTCAATATCTGGACGCCGACAACTCAGTAAGTGCAACAAAAAAATTTTTCAAAGGGTGCCGCATTGTGCCCGGTTTTCCTGTAGACGGTCACATATATACGGAGTCATGGTAATTTGATTGTCTTTTTCTGTCTTCAACCATTATCAAACTCTAGACAATTTATCATTTGAAGTCCTTTTTAATTTTTCAAATTTCCAGAAAACTCTGTTAGATTTAAACCATGTAACTTTAACAGTGAGTGACGCTCGTAACTTCAATCTATTGCACAAGTTCTGCCAATGTATATGCTGTAAATTTATCATCAGTATGAGAATGGAAGCAACCATTCCATTGCTCTTTTTATTTGTGTGCCATTTTTGTTGTTGTTATTGTTGTTGTTGTTGTAGGGAGTGAGTCACGAGCTGGGACACTTGTTTGGTCTTGCTCACTGCCACTACTTCCAGTGTGCCATGAATGAGAGTTCCTATATCAGTGAAGCTGCCTCTCAACCTCTCTTTCTCTGTCCTGTATGTCTGTGTAAGGTGGCGGAAGTGTTGAGGTGTGACTTGGACATCAGATACACGGCCATGTTGGAGGTGTGTTAGGGGTGGGGTGAAGTATTGTTGGCGGAATGTTGAGTTGAGTCATGTAATTTTATCTTATTAGGCTTAAGGTGGGATACGGTGTGAGTATTTGTGGTTTCAACCTCCCAAATTATGATTCATGAGAGGTATATGAAAGATGACATTTACATGTACATAGATTTCATTCAGAACTTGTCATTTTCTTTGAATAAAAAAAATAATAATTATAAGACTACGTTTCTCAAAGTACTCAAATAGGCAACCAATCATTCCAATTATTACTCCTCCAATGAAACACCAGGAGGTGCGAACCCTCAGCGTATGTCCACCAGATAACCTCAATCAATTAAAACCCCTCTCCGTTGCAGAGATCAGCAGTAGAAGCGAACGTCTGTTAAAAATCATTTCAAACCTTTAGCATTTTCACACAGACAGTTGCTACTTACGACGATACAAAGCAAACAACGGAGCGAAGGGAACTCCTCTAGGTTAAAACAGATCAGCTCCGCGGTTGCAACAGCAGTACAAGCCGGCCGGACACTCTCTAGCTGCAATTTCAGCTCACGTGATTATAACGTGCATTAAAGGGGCGTTACCGGTAACAACTAGCGATCGCACATCTAGAATTCGACCACCTTTTTTGAGAGAACTAGGTCGAATACGAATATTCTGGAATATTAAAGGGACTTACTTAGTGGAGTTCTCTACCTCTACCTCGTTTCAGAGCCAGGGAGGCAGCAGTCATCGATGTCTTTTGTTGAATGAATGAATGAATGAATGAATGACTGAATGACACACAAACAGGATGACTACTGTAACCCTCTCGCGCATGCGCGCTGAGGGTTAATTATGTATAAATTGCTAGGGTGTATTGAAATGGAAAAAAAGTAGAGTTAAAAACAGGAACCAAATAATTATTATATTGAATTGTTTTAGTAGTGAAGGACAATAGGACCCCAGAGTTACAGAGACACCAGTTAACCTATTTAACTGTATGTTAGTTGTCATGAGTATGTATCGTAGTTTACTGGTGGGAGTGTCAAAGGCTATGAGCGGAATGGTGACGCACACATTGTTTGCACACCATGCTGGATATAGTTTTGTGGCTATTGGATCTCTATAAAAGAAAGACAGCTGTCTTGTTTATTGAAGGGAAAAAAAAAGGTTACATATGCTGGAAAAGACATACCTGGGAATTTCACCAGTAGCTAAAGCAGAACTTAAAGCACCATTTCTGATTTTGAAGGCTTCCAGGCAGGGTAATGAAGTTTGTGACTGGATGAAAAATACGTAAAAATGAATAACTGAACATTTCCAAACTTATATATTATACATTATAGACTAAATATACACTGTGATTATTAAAGGTATAAAAAAAACAACAAAAAACAACATCAACACAAACATAGTTTTATGTAGAAGCTTCAGAGTTACAGAAAAATAGAGTTTCAGACACCTTCACTTTCCAAAGATTCCAAAACCCTGAGGTCATGCTGTACATCCATAATGAATGAAATTAACTATTGGTTGCATGTGTCAATGTTTAGGCAATCCAGGACATTAGATTGAAAGTGTCAATCATACCGGGAAAGATTTCAGGTGTGACAAATGACAGTATCACAACCCATTCAATGAGAACTCAAGTAACAGTGGAAGATCCGCCATCATCAGTCCAACAGGAGCCCGACACTATCTTGCAAGAGACAGAAGTTGCCTCAGTCGAGCCAGGTGCTGTGTCACACGATACTTCCAAAATTAATCAACTTGCTAAATTGGATGATGTCATTCTCTGGTTGGAGCACGCTCAGTCTAGTCTTGGGAGATTCACAAGTAGAGCATCAACAAAACATTCCAATTCACACAAGTCAAATTCTTTATGTTGTGTATAATAAGTTAAGTATTCGTTGTTTTTTATAATATTGTAAGAAATGAGAATCTGCAAGCTAACTCTTATGATCTCTTGTATATTCATCTTTTGAACATTATTTAGTTTTGATTATGTTGGTAATATCTTTCTCCGTTATAGTTATTGTTTTCAGTCGCTAATGTTCTCACAAGAGAGATATTAGCTAAGTGATTACAACAATAAAAGGTGTTGTATTAAATTACCGTAAGTATTCCAAGGCTACCAAAAAGTGGGGGTCAAAACTATAT
>WLWD01002199.1_pt1 | contig 86496 bp, 63 predicted proteins | sample 6712731 | NCBI WGS metagenome assembly WLWD01 (sample SAMN12718690, study PRJNA576275) | sponge metagenome | isolation source: marine sponge | host: Mycale hentscheli | place: New Zealand: South Island, Marlborough, Capsize Point | collected 2014-11-01
ATCGATCAGTACCCGTATCACCCTAGAAATTGAATTGTTTATCGTTTTGAATTCTTTTGCGGGTGCAGTTCAAACTTGAAAACTTAAGGGACTTCCATTTCTATTCGAGTCAGTGGCGGTGGTAAGTCAATGCGCTCTTTGTCATGGTTATAAGCCGTGCGCAACAGTATTTACTTGAAAATACATTGTCCACTAGATTAACCAAGAAGGTAAGTCTGTGTAGGTGCATGTCCAGTTGTGTCAAAGCATTGTGTGTTCCAACCACTACTTAGCTAAAGAATATCACAAAGAAAACTTTTAAATAACGTGTATTGTTTTGTTGTTGTTTTTTTACTTCAATTCAAGCAGTTGCAGAGAGTTGTTACTTTGGCACTAAAATCCCTTTACCGTGTATGCGAAATTTAAAAACTAGACCTTATTTTCAGTAGCTTCAGTGTTAGAAGTCAAAATCATTCATATAAAAATAGTATAGTCTTTAGGCTCGCTCGCCATTTGTGCTCAAGCACATCACTAGTAAAAGCTGGTAAGATATGTAGCTATATTACATCAAAACTAGCTTTTCTTTTAGCCTTGCATCGGGGATGATTGTTTGGACGTACGTATGTCATTTTGTACTTTGACCTTCTCATATTTTTGTGTTAGCTCGTTGTTCGACCCTGTCCCAAACGTCACTAAACGGAATCCTCAGGTTTAGCGATCATTACCCCGTAATCTGTCACAGTTATAAGCCCTACTAAACTGTATTTGCTTGAAAATTCTTTGTCCACTAGAGTAACTACGAAGCTAAGCGCCTTGTGTAGGTATGTTAGAAAGTATTGTACCAAACGTAAATAATGCTACTTGTTTTTGTTGCTTTTTTTTTTTTTTTTTTTTTCAATTCCAACTGTTGCAGGGAGTGGTTACTATGGCATTGAATCACCTTTACCTTATACACGTAATTTAAACTTGATTTTTCTTATAGCTTGATTGTTGAAGTTAAAATTAATCGTTTAACAATAGTGTAGTTTTAGGCTCGCTCGCCATTTGTGCTCAAGCACATCACTAGTTTATTTATCTGTTTATGGGGTACGTGAGACTTCTGTTTTAGCCCGCGCTTATAATTACGTAAGTTAGGTAAAGCGTTCACAGTTCCAGTATTTTTCAATTAACGAGCGCGGAGAATCCTACTGCACTGCCTTACGCAACTCTGTTTCAACCAAAACGTTTATAGCTACTCTCTTCTTGAAACAATTGTGAAGTCTTTGTCAAGCTACGCTTCTTTGCCACTGCTTTCTAAGTTTATTCAGGTAATTCTGTTGTTGTTAACTCTTCATGCCTAATCAGTTAGATGTAATTTCTGTCCTATTTTTCTGTAAAAAGAGTCTGCTCGCTCGCTATGTATTTGCGCTATTCGAGCGCACCACTAGTATGTATGTATGTATGTATGGATAAATGGTACGTATGCTCTTTAAACGCGAGCGCCGGGAACTCCCATAAGTTCTTTGTTGTTGCTGTAAGGGCCACAGGGAAGGCCATTACAGTTAGCTTCTACATGATATAGAATACATCAGGAGTGCTGGCCTGACAGCCAGGCAATCCCTCCATGTCGTGGTCCACACATGCAAAGTGTGTCCTCTCATGGTTCTTATTCTCGGACATGAGGTATCCATAGTATTCCATTGTCCAATTGCCAGGACAGCTGTATTTAGCCGGTATGAGGAGAAGTGCAGATATGGTAGAGACGTGGCACACAGCACAAGGGACATTGTGGTCGTGAGTTCCTTGTAGTGGGTGCTGATACTCTGCACCATGTAGTTGGATTTGATGTTCTACTGATAGTCGGTATGGTAGCTCCAACTTGTATTCAGGGTCCTTTGGCATGCAGAGATAGTTTGATCCACCACCACTGTTTTTGTAATGAGTACCAGCTGCAATGCCAGAGTAGACTATCTGGGTTCCAGTTACTTTACTAGGGCAAGAACTTTTGCCCCATCTGGAGCCACAGGACCCCCAGGAGCCAGTACCCTCAGAAATTCCTGGAGAGAAAGGTGATCGAGGACCTGCTGGAGCTAGAGGCTGGAGCTAGAGGAATACAAGGACCAGTAGGTCGTACAGGAAATCCTGGCCATAATGGAGAAGCAGGTCCTCCTGGGGAAATAGGTATACCTGGTCCTACTGGGCAAGCTGGGCCAGAAGGTCATCCTGGGGAAGCAGGTCCTCGTGGGGAAAGGGGTAAACATGGTAGACCAGGAGTTCGTGGGCCAGAAGGTCATAGTGGGGAAGCAGGTCCTCCTGGGTCAGCTGTTGGAGGACAAACCTATATCAGTGAGTCCTCGATTACCTTTCTCTCCTGGAATTCCTGAGGGTCCTGGCGTTCTAGGGCTTCCTATAGGTCCGTAATCTCCTGGGTATCCAGGAATTCCTGTGACTCCAGTGCGTCCTCAATCACTTTTCTCTCCAGGAATTCCTGAGGGTCCTTGCGCTCCAGGGCTTCCTAGTGGTCCAACAATTCCAGGATCTCCTGTACTTCCTGGAAGTCCTGCAGGTCCTGGTTCACCAATTGATCCATTTCCCCATGAATTCCTTGTGTTCCAGGATATCTTCTGGGTCCAGCTGGTCCTGGGAGTCCTATTGCTCCAGGAGTTCCTACTTCTCCGTGTAACCCTGGAACCCCATGTTGCCCCTTAAATCCCATTGGGCCTGGGAGCCCTCTGATACCTGGGCGTCCAATTATTCCCCTTAATCCTGGTAGTCCAGGTTGTCCTGGAGCTCCATCATGGCCCAGTGGTCCAGGAGGTCCAGGTACTCCATCTCTCCCATCTCTTCCTCTTAGAAGTTCTATAAATACTTGAGAAAAATTCCTTATATTCCTAATTTATTTGAACTCATTACCATGAGTGTTGGCTAGAAAACTTAGTATTAACACTGGAGAAAAACAGCCTGAGAACTGACTACAGTGTTGGGGGGAAAAACTATAGGTTTTTATAGACAGAAAATATCCCCCCACCTGTATTATTTATAATATGCTGGGGAAAAAAAGAATTGCTGAATATGTAGCTCCATATTAATAATGTAGCGTCACATTGAACAGTTTCAAGCTTCATAAATTAGTTAGATATTACAAATTATGCTATGTAAATTTGAAAGTATAATTCTTATGTAGTGATAATAAAATTGAAAATAAGTTTTTGGCTTAAAAAAAGTAGCACGAGCAAGAAATATACTCGCTACTTGGTGTGAGAGTACTGTCATTGCTTGGCCATCATTTGAAGTTAAGGATTGTCTCATTGAGTGTAGAGCAACACTTGCACAGTCTAACTTGCTATTATTTTTCTTTTTCTTGAAAACAACAGTTGAATCAAACTTTTGGCATTTAAAAGCACTTAGTTGGCAAGTGATAGTTTGATGTCAGCTTAAGAGACTGCCATGTTTTCCATCTGCTGTTCCCAGACAAATGACTGCCATTACCCTCACATTTTTTCATGTTCTCTATTTGATGGACTGTATTATGAGAATAGTGTCTTTACTGAGGTACTGTACAAGGTTTAATGGCATTGGTATATAGGGTAAGCTAGCCCAACATACAAAATTCAATCAGGCAATAACTATTATGCAGCCTTGCTTTTTAATTAATTAATTTTTTCCCTCTATGTTAACTTTAATAAGGATATCAACTTGTTGTTTGTAAGTTTTTTTAAATGAAATAAAATGTTCTAGAGTCTACTTGGTCACCAATTTATTTATACCATTTTTCATATCTATGTCGGTAATTCTACTGAGCTAGATTGACCATATCTCCATTCTAACGCTCCATATTTTTTATCTTTATAATAGAACTGTATTTACTAACCACGTATGAAGTGTTGTATAGTAATGCACTGACTGTGTGCTTATAGACAAGACAAGAGTACACAATTATATACATATGAAAACATTAATTTGATGTAGTTCAAGGTAATTGTCTAATACACTCAAAAAAAGCAAAAGTTATATTTAGCAATCAGGTATTGAAATGATTATTAAGTATTATTATGTCACAATGCTGTAGTGTTGGTTCCATTCCATCTAGTCCTACCCAAAATAATCCTTGTCCTTGTATATTGTGGGTTTGACGTATTTCCTCACAAGAAGTAGCTGGGAAAGACTTGAGTCTCCCAAGAGGCTGGAATCCAAACTCAGAGTTCAGCAACTGTACCACATCTCTAGTGATATCAGTGTGTGTCTGACTGTGAGAAGGACATCCTGGGAATAGCTTGATGGAATACTGACCTATCTCAATCAATGCTATGGGACAATTATGAAAGACCATTAATTACAATATCAAATAGTTCCATTCTTTACTACTAGTAAATTAAATTGATATTTCACTGAAGTATGTATGAAGACTATAATATGTTAAAATTGTGCTGCTTTAACAGTCAAAAAGTGAAATTAAATGGTGAATTGTTCAAGTATTTATCCTTGTTAAGTCAGTATATTTCTTACTACTACTAAGTCTATAGCGGATTTGTATTCTTACCGAATTGTGTATAAATTTATATTAGTTGAATATTTATAGCACCCACGTGTGATGGTGCATTCGTATTGGCCCAGATTATGTTTTTGTACTCCTGCTATTACAATTACTGGTGAGGTGTCTGAGAGAAGACTGCCATTTAATGACCAGATGTATGTTATGTCAGAGGATTTGTCAGACACTAGTGAGCATGTCAGTGTGACGTAGTCTCCTAAAAGTATAGGAAGCGGTGATAAAGCAATCGTATACCAGTGATATTTTCTCTTGTTACTCCACTGGCTTCTGGATCAATAATTTCATTCTCAATTTCAGAACAATTTGATTTATTCTTAAATGTAAGTTCCATTCCAGAACCATGTACTTCATTTTCCATTCCAGAACTTTGTGTTTCATTTGCGATTTCAGAGCCTTGTTTTATTCCAGAGCCTAGTGTTTCATTTGCAACTCCAGAGCCTTGCGTTTCATTCGTAATCCCAGAGCCTTGTTCTATTCCAGAACCTTGTGTTTCATTTGCAATTCCAGAGCTTTGTTTAATGCAGAATCTTGTGTTTCATTTGCAATTCCAGAGCCTTGTTTAGTAGTTTCCTTGGTTTATTAGAGGGGGCAGTAGCTCTCTGTTTAAAAGATTCCGAACAACTAAATCAGTGGAACCACAAAATTATTATTATTACTATTTTACCACATTAATTAGATGCTATTTGTTGCTGTAAAGCTAAAAACTTGATTATTTAGTATGATGAAACTCTATTGTTGAGTGTGTAAGACTATAATTAATCGAAGTTTATTCAAGCATCTTATTTTTACAGTTGCTATGCACTTTTGAAAGGTTTTCTACTCAGTACCTTACTCACATTCCACTCTCACCCTTATTGACGTATCTGTAATCACCCACTTTACAATTGCTTGCTTCCTATAAGTCAAATTGAGTTGCCGCGAGAGCTTATGCCAGACCTTAGCATTGCTTTAGCTTAGCTACTCTGTTGATTGTTAGTTAGTTAGCATGGTCCTTCGAACTGTTATTGGCTCGAGACTATTACCCAATGGTGTAGATTTATGCCTCACTCCTTTTCAATTATAAGCCTTTATAATAAAGGATTACTCTAATCTTCTTGGTTAAGTAATCATACCAGAAAAGATCTCTAATACTCATGGGGTTAGACTTCTATAATGCTCTTAAGTCTAACCCCATGAGTATTAGAGATCTTTTCTGGTGCATAGGGTAAGGAGTCTTGCTTATAACTTGAGGGGTCTCTAAGGCTCATAGGTAAGGTTTGTCTAAGCCTAGTAGGTAAGGTTTCTCTAAGCTTCATAGATCAAGTGTCTTTAAGCTAATAAATAAACAAATATTGTAGGTAAGTGGTTGCTAAGTGTCCTAGGTAATAGTTCCTGAAGCGTTCACAGTTTCCTTGTTGAACAAGGAATAAGACTAATGCTGTTATAGAGAATAAGGGAGCACACTAATGAAATTGGATAAGGAATCAGTAATGCTTATTATGTGAAGACTCAAGGATCACTTTAAAACAAAGAGCGTAGAAATCTCTAGTGCCTATTGGGTAAGGGGTCATTAATAATGATTGGGTTAAGAATCACTAATGCTCATGGAGTAAGGGATCGCTCAATTTTATACTCATCTTAGCACAAGATGTTAGTCTAATGCTCATGATGTAGTGGTCACTCTAATCCTGATCATAGGGTGAGGTAGAACTATAATTCAGCGAGCGAGCGAAGCGAGCGAAGCTGACTATCAGTCGTGTTCAATTGAGATTTCAGATATATATAAGTATGTATACGTACGTCAAAAATTTTCGCCCGGGCTTCTAATTACGTAAGTTAGGTAAAGCGTTCACAGTTCCAGTATTTTTCAATTAACGACGCGGAGAATCCTTGCACTGCCTTACTTAACTTTGTTTAAACCAAAATGTTTATAGCTACTCTCTTCTTGAAACAATTGTGAAGTCTTTGTCAAGATGCGCTTCTTTGCCACTGCTTTCGAAGTTTATTCAGGTAATTCTGTTGTTACTACAATGCATGGGTCCACTTCCGTAGTCTGGGATCAGAGACTTTAGATTCTCTGATGCTAACTGAGAATAGAAAGGGTTACACTGTGCACTACAGTTAGATATAATTTCTGTCCTATTTTTCTGTAAAAAGAGTCTGCTCGCTCGCCATGCATTTGCGCTATTCGAGCGCACCGCTAGTAATGATAATAGGGTAATCATTGCTCTTAAGGTAAAAGATAAATTACTTCAATTTTCTATGATGCTCATCTAATATTAAAAATAAATCACTTCAGTTCTTTATGGTAGAAATGGGCCATATATATGTGATAGTACTTGGGAAAGGAGACTAATATAAAATGAAAAATGAGACATTTATACCATGAGTTCAATCTCTGCAGTATTTTGATACCAATGACTTGACTAGGCACTGTATAGGTCACTAAATAGGTGCAATCTGAGCATCTAAATAGAAGTCAATACAAGAAAGCAGGACGTAGTGGCCTCTCAACAATTTTGATATATTTAATTGGTCCCTTTTCCTATATAATATGTATAGGACACAGAGTTATGTTGTTTGAATTTGAGCCTGTTTATTTGTTGTTTGTTGTTGTCGTCATTTTTTTTATTTTTATTTTTAGTCTGAAACTCGAAAAACGTATAAGATGTTGATGGACGATGGTGATGATTTCTCTGGAATCTAATTTGGAGAAAAGTAAGCTGAATTTTTTTTTATGTTCAGCATAATTTGTAATTAATTATTTAGGCAAGGCTGGATAGCTTTAGTTTCATTTCACTACATTCCCTTCAGCTTTGATGAGACTACACAACAGCTATTTCAAAGGCTGCATCAGGACTTCACTTTCATAGAATCCAAGCACAGGAACCCCTAGAACAAGCAAAGATTTGCATTGATTACCATACAAAGTGGGGATGTCCGTGTGTGTAATATCTTTTACACGGTCACTAGAAATAGGAGGTTTTTATCCAGCGGATGGAAATTTCTCAAGCTGATACTAGGCTACAGTCCCCGAGAGCCCGCGGCGAGAGAACTAGTCAATTCGTGGATGTGCTTACTGGTGCAAGTCTCGAAATTAAGGAGCTAATTGCCTGACAAATATTTATAGAGTTCTGAGGTAGCAGTACCAAAAGTAAGTTGTTGAATTGCTGAAATAGAATCATTTGGTGTGTATGTACTCGCTTAGTCTATTTTTTATACTAGCTAAGTAGCTTACTAAAAAGAAACCCAAAACAATTACAGTTTTAGATTATCCAGACACTAAAACATAAAACATAGATGCATTTTTCATTGGCTACTATAAATGAAATTGATTTTATAATAATTTAATGATTTTATTTTACTGCATAGTTTCCTCTCAAGCACATTACAGATTTTACAGCAGTAATACTTCAGTAAATCATGTGCCTGCAAGCAGTGGAGGCCAGACATCTGTAATTGTTGGTCATTCAGCCATTTTTATCCATTTCTTTTTCTCTTCTCTTCAACCTCTTTGAAAACTTAATTAGCTTTAGTTAAAAGTCTGTACTCAGATTAATTCAACCGTTGAGACCTTAGTTCAAGATCCCACCTACTTGAGTTAATGAAGCATAACAAGGATTGACGACTCGTACAAATTCTCGCAATGGAAAACAAAAACAGCAAAAATTTAAGAATGTAAGGTACCACACGACTAATTAATGCCATAGCTAATAGTCGCAGATTAATCATTAATGTTGACTTTAGTTTTCTCATTTTAAATTTATGTGGCCAAGACAACCTCTTGCAAGTCCATTATAAAAAAACACACAATGGTTGCTTGTCTCTTCAAATATTATGATTTGAAATGAATCATGATTTCATGAGGCTATAAACTATTAATTTTTTATCTGGCATAAAATTCAAGAACTTCATTTGCAATTTCCTACACCAGCTATGATGCTGTAGAGGTGTGAACTGACTCAGCAAATATGAACTACATACATGACAATCAGTAAATTTCTATCAGATGCTACTGTAAACTGTTTATCTCACTATCTCAATGACCAACTGTCTACTTTACAAGTGGCATCAAAATACAACAAACATGTGTGGTTCTTTAGTAGTTTAACTTCATTTTCAAAGTTCACTGTTTGAGGGTTGTCGGTATACTGGTATGAACTAATATCAGAATCTGGAAGATGATTTCTAAAGTGGTAAATTGTACACATTTTACAGAAAACGAATCAGTATAGTTGCATTCCAGGAACGCAGAGTTAGTTTACATAATGTGATTCTATTTCATTGTCACAGTTCGGCTATATATACAGTGGCTGAACTGCTTTCAGTCAGTTAGTCAGCTCTCTTGCTTGAACTTCAACACAACTATCATAACAGCCTATTTCTTCAGGAATGGCTATAATAGATTGTAATATCCTTATGGGTTGGAGTGCTTTGCTAGGGAATTAGCCTTGGAGCCTAACTCCGGTGGCAGTGAACTACCTCTTCTTGTCTCCAGTTCATTCCACCACACTTATGGTAGCAATGAATTCATTACTACTATACGTACAGTTAGATTTGAACATCATATATATGCATATTTATTTCACCCTAGATATCTTCGCAATGATATCTTTAGGTACATGACCAATGAAATAACTCACGATATTTCACGCTGTTATTTCACACTATACAACGCAAGCTCATTACCCTTGTAGTTATAGCAACTGGCCAAACTTTTCAATTTTCTTGGTTTTTACAGCTACCTTCCTCCTCTGGATCAGGTGTAGCTTACTCCAACCGAGTTAGAGCAGCTGCTGCTTAAATATCGTTCCTCTAGTAACTACAGTAGTAAAAATATCTAGTGTGGAATAAACCACTTATTACACTTGTCAGAGTGATATGGCTGGATATTTCACTCTCAGGCTTTATTTTCACTCGCCTTTGACTCGTGAAAATAAACTAGCCTGCTCGTGAAATACTCTGCTATGACACTCTGACTCATGTAATAAGTACTATATATATATTTATTGCAGCTTTGATATTTTTACTTGAATATTTCTGCATCACGCGAGCGTTCTGTATTCTCCCATATTGTACGGTTTATATTGTATGGTACACTGCGCATGCGCGTAGCGAGTAAAATCAATGAAAATTGAATTGTAACCGGTTGAGAAAAAATATCAAGGCAGCAATAAATCACTTATCACACTCGTCGTACAATATGGGAATGATATTTTACTCTCACGCCACATTTTCACTCGCCTTTGGCTCGTGAAAATATTTTGCGTGCTCGTAAAATATTTTCCCATATTGTACTCTGACTCGTGCTATAAGTATTATTTATATATATATATATATATACATATATATATACATATGTATACATAATGTGATATTCAAATCTCACTGTCATGATATATATATTTGAGCTCTGTCATAACAATAAGTTCCTCAGGACGTTATTTTGACTATTTATTGCCATCCACACACTGATGATGACCATTGTGAAATGGTTGAAACGTTTGTGCATTTTGTAAATATTTTATGACTATTATAGTGGAATACAAAGTATATGGAACTAATCTATATATATTATACACATAGGTAACATGATGAATGAATTAAAAAATGTTCTTCTACTGCTATTGTTTGTTTTTGGTCAATGTAAATCTCAAGAAGGTATGTACCATAATGCATTAGCACTAAGTTATAGTAGCAAAGATAGTTGGCCTTCCCCTGCTAAAGGCATGTACATTCTTGTCTATTCCAGAGAACTGTACTCTTGGGTTTCCACTAGTTCCTTTTGGAGTGATGCAGGGAGACGTCACTTTAGTTCGTGCTGATGACAGGGCATCTCCTCCAATAACATTGTCAGTACCTACACCGCTGTTTGGAACAAATGAGTCGATTGTGCATGTGAGAGCTGCATTATGATAATTGCTGGCTCACTTGTTAATGTTGTTGGATTCTTTAGGTCAGCACTAATGGATTGTTATCCTTCAGTGTCAGCTATGCTCAATATTATTATCGATTGACCACTTCTAAGATTATTGCTCCTTTTTGGACAGATTTAATTACTACAACTTCTGGCAACATTTATTACAGAAATAATCTGACAACTAACAGTCACTGTATTCAAAATATAATTGAAAAAGAATTATTTATCTCAAAATTTCAAGTTGTTTCATCATTTGTGGCTAGTTTTGACAAAGTACCACATTTAAGATACCCTCTAGTGAGTTGATTTCAACAGTAAATGAAACACATATTACCCTTTTGGTTGCTTGTTGTTGTTGTTATTTTTGTTTTTTGGCAATTTTAATAAATAGACTTTAAGAAACTCCTTTCAAGTAGTTTTAGTGAGTGATGGTCAGTTGTCATTTGTGTTTTTCTCCTATGGAGACATACAACGAGGCTTCAATGCCTTTGTTGGTTTCAACCAAGGAGGAGGCAGAAGCTTCTCAGTGCCAGGGTCTCAGACTCCTATTGTAGATGATATTGAGACATGCAGTAATGTGGGAATTCCAGGACTATTTGTGTACAGAGTGGACCAGTATGACATCATTCAACCCAATTATGCAAATTACAGTGCAGGTAGGTTGAAGCTTACATGTAAGTATGAATTATGGCCACATTATGCCACAATAATGTTGTTGTTGTTTTTTTAGAAATATTAGTATCCAAGTCTCAACCAATATTGATTGGAGATCAAATAACTTTGACGTGCTCTTTAAAGGGCGGTGATAACTTAAATTCCAATTACAAATGGTCACTAAATGAAACTTTAATCCCAAATGAAAACATGTCTATACTTGTAATATCAGAAGTGATTCCAACAGTGCTAGGTCTGTACAAATGTGCAACTAATGTGTACTGTTCTGAGATGTCTGCAACATTTTTCTTGGAAGCAGCAGGTAATATTTAAAGTAAGATATTTATTCATTATAGTTAATTATCATAGAGCACACAAAATGTGACAATGCCTCATGTTAGAATAATAATAATCATATCTTTACCAATTTAAAGTATTTCTAATCCATATTTATGGGTATATATATACTGGCAAAATAGTGTTTATTAAATTCTTTAATAAAAGATAACTTTGGCAATCACTGTTTTTCTATATACATCCTAAATAACCATTATCAACAAAATCTTTTTCTCATAAACTGTTTAGTACAATTAAATTGATGTCATTATTTAGGAAATAGCTACTTGGCAATAGAAAGGATGTCTTGTGCATTATTTTGATATTTAATTTGGTAATTCCCAGCTATGAGAACTTTTTTAACCTGAAGTTTAAATGCCAGTTTGATAACTGTCCTTAATTAATTTTTTTTGTATCTGAGTCAGTTTTGTCTTAATGATGAATATTATTAGGCACTTACAGAGTGCAGAGTATCATTACAGATATCTTACTGTTTGTGTTCTATATAGATATAACCAATGGTAGATATGATGCCAAGGAGTTCTCAGAATGCAGTGACAGTGAGAGAATAGTTGACGTAATCTCTGGAGAAGTGATTGATTTCTTAGTCAGAGAGTACAATGTTAAACCATAACTGAACTTAAAAAATGCATTTCAACATATAACACGTTTTAATTGTATGCCAGTTTGCAATTCATAATATTGTTGTTATTGTACATTTTAGTTTTGCAATAAATCCATACAATACAGCTCCCATTGTATTTGGCCATATCTTGACTGATTGATAAGATTTTCCTTGATATCCACTGAAGCTTATTGGACTATTTCCCACAATGGAGCACAGCAATACAATATTGTCATATTTATCATAGAAAACTCTTACCGGAGTGTAGGTAATGAAGATTAGCTGTATGATACTGTAAATCCTTTTAAAGCTGTAGCATAGTATTTTTAGTTATTTGTTGATGTATATTTTAGCCCAGAGATAAGACTGGTTATTTTTATAAATATTTTGAGTGACTCAATGGGCCATGACAAGTGTTAATTAGTGATAAAATAGTTATAAATAGTCAACATGGTTAATAGAGAGTCTGATTTTGCCATATTAAAAGATTAATTGAGAGCATTAAAGGGCAAGCTGGCTATCTCAATAATTTTGATAATAAATAATTAATTTAGTATAATATATATATATATATATTATATAGTGCCTGTACTACTTCTTCAGATCAACCCGATTCTGATAATGAAGAATAGACTTACCTTATAAACTAACTTAGAATGACTTGACTTGAGTACCTTATTTGTTATAATAATTTTCTGGCTTGGCAAGTATATTATTCTCCATGCAGGGTAGAATTTAGAAAGTTGGTGGGTAGGTGTGGCTGTGATATTCAATAGGTTTCCATTAGCCTGGTTCATTAGTGTATAGCATTGGAGTGGAGGATTGCCGTATAAAGAAATCAATAGTCACTGGATTATCTGCCATTGCTTAAAATTCGTACAACATTTTTCTGAATTCTCAACTTGTATTGACACTGTTTGGTGGGACTTTATCAAATTACAGGAGTTTAGCTTGCTAGAGAATTGGTTAGTGGGTAAAAATTGACGCTTAATTCATTGATTAAGAAGTCGTCAGTTAGCTACTTTGTGGGATGGGATTAAAATCAAGCTTAATATACTTATATTTGATCTTAATCTGCCAAATACAATCCACTGCTTAGATGTAGACCATGACAATTAACAAGTTTTAGCAGTCTAACCAGAAACCATAGATGTACACAACATTGCACTTCAAGTTTAAATATTAACTCACATAGCTTTGTTAATTCAAGATACAAATTTAAAAGTCAACAGTGTGACTTTAACTGGCATTTTAGAGAGAACTAGCTACTAGCACTATAATGGCTGGCTAGTGTTAAAACAAGCAACAAATATATTCTAGTTAAATCTATAGCATATTTGCCCTTGTGTTTACTAGCTAAACGATAAATTATGACCGATTAACATTGTACTGTTCTTAGCTAAATTATTTCACTGAGAAAAACAAACAAGTGGTCTAGCTTACCAAGAGTTTGAACTAGTTAGCTAACTGCAACAATTAATTGATCAATATTCATATTCTACTTCCAGAAGCTAGCTGCATTGAGTATCTTTAGTAGGTATTTTATACTTAATAGTAGGAATGGTAGCATATATGGCATACAGCAAATTTTTCTTTTGTTTTAATATATATATATAATATATATAATACTTATTACATGAGTCAGAGTGTGATATGGCGAGATATATCATGAGCAGGCTAATTTTTGAGCCAGAGACGAGTGAAAATGAAGCCTGAGAGTGAAATATCTCGCCATAACAAGTGTAATAAGTTGGTTTATTCCACACTAGATATCTTCACTACCAGTAGTTAGTGCTAGAAATAGGGTAAATCACAGCAAAATGTTGGTTGTAGGGGCTATCCACACCCCCAGCTGATATTTTAGCAGCTGCTCTAACCCTGTTGAGCAGGGTACACCAGAGGAAGGTAGCTAAAACCCCAGAAAATTTGAAGAGTCTGGCAGGTTGCTATAACTACAAGGGTAATGAGCTTGCACATTACAGTGTGAAATAACAGCGTGAAATATCGTGAGTTATTTCACGGGTCACGTACCTAAAAATATTATTGTGAAAATATCTTGGTTGGAATATTATATATATATATATATGTACAGTTGCTATAAATACATTTTAAGACATTTATATAGATAGGTTGTGTGGTGGAGACTCCAGCACAGATCATATCTCCAGCCACACATATGACACAAACCTCACTACCACATGTAAGTTTATTTAACTAATTGTTTATTTGACTATTTATTTCATTATTTACTCTTAGTATTTATTTCATTAGCAGATCACTATTAGTTTCATAAGGTTCACTTCACCCTAACACTAATTCACACTTTCCCTTCCATTTTTGCAACCATTTTGGCCATAGCTTTTGGCAGATAGCCCTCAATCAATCAGATTTGAGCACCTGTTATTTCTATATCATGCTCATTCAGAATAGGGGTGTGTCAGCTGGTTTAACTAGCTGGCCAGAATACCCCAACAGAGTTAGTCTTTTTAGTTCTTGTACTCAAACCCAGGTTCTTATTAATTAATTTTATTTATCAACCATAAGGCCAGTACTTAGAACCCTAAGCTAGCTTGTGAGAGAAAAGGGTAGACCCTCAATCCATAACCCCTCCATATTGCTTGGATCTTTGAGATTGCCTCTGGTGGCAGCATCTACCTTTAGAAGTCGACAATAACAATAACTCCTACTCATGAGATAAGCGGAGCCAATAACTTTCATAACAATTGGGAGGGGGGGGGAGGATGGGAGGTTTGAGAAAGTACAATAATTTTTTTTGTATGGACTAAGAAGCATAGTATGAAAATGGGTTTTAAAACGATATTTACATGTAATATTATGACTATCTTTATGATACAGGACTTCTATTGTAATGAAACAATTATATTCTAATTCTGCGAATATACATAAAACAAATAGCTATAGCTAGGTTAATAAAAAGGAATAGTATATGGTTTTCCATTACAAAAATAATGCATGAACACAAGTCTAACAAAATAATCATGTATGTGAAAATGAACACATTTTTCATAGCTAGCTAGCTAGTCCAGCTTGCTATGGTTGAACATTGTACTCTCTGACTAAGAAATTCATCACTTCTCCAGAGATGACGTCAACTATTCTCTCACTCTCACTGCAATCTGAGAACTCCTTGGCATCAAATCTACCATTGATTATGACATCTGTACAACACAAACAGTAAGACATCTATAATGATACTCTGCATATACAAACACTAAAATGCATGCGCCTCTGACTAAAAATTTGTATTCATGTCAAACTTTACATCATGCAGAATCAATGAGAGTATAGATAGAGAAACAGAATAATTTCAGTACCACAACATTCCATACATACATATATTAATTAATAAATTATAAATAAAAATAATTACTAATATGTATATAATAATAGTACATAATATCAATGATAATAATAATAACAATAATAATAGTAAAATAATAATGATAGAAATAATAATAGTATTAATACCTATAATAACAAAAATATAATAATGATAAAACAATATACTTACAATGTAGGCCAGTTGAATTTTTAATAGCCTAAAACTTACAATAGTAAGAGGTAAGATGACACTAAATGAAAGGTGGCATGATACTTGCATGAAGCGCAAGTATAAGTGTCATACTTAATATATGTATTAGTGTACAGCTCAAATATATTTGCCTCTTCCCTTCAAATACTCTACACTAAATGGTACCTTGAATAACAATGGGTAGGAAGAACAATGACAAAGTTATTGCACTTATACTCTTCTCCCACATGAAAGTAAGAAATAATGTAACTAATTAAAAGGGGGAACTCATAGGACACTAGTTAAAGCAGCTGCTGCTAAAACATCGTTCCTCTAGTAACTACAGTAGTAAAGATATCTAGTGTAGAATAAACCACTTATTACACTTGTCAGAGTGATATGGCTAGATATTTCACTCTCAAGCTTTATTTTCACTCGCCTCTGGCTCGTGAAAATAAATTAGCCTGCTCGTGAAATACTCTGCCCTATCACACACTGACTCATGTAATAAATATATATATTATATATATACATATATACATATATGTATACATAATATGATATTCAAATCTAACTGTCATGATATATATATCCACACACTGATGATGATCATTGTAAAATGGTTGAAACGTTTGTGCATTTTACAAATATTTTATGACTATTATAGTGGAATACAAAGTATATGGAACTAATCTATATATATTATACACATAGGTAACAAGATGAATGAATTAAAAAATGTTCTTCTACTGCTATTGTTTGTTTTTGGTCAATGTAAATCTCAAGAAGGTATGTACCATAATGCATTAGCACTAAGTTATAGTAGCAAAGATAGTTGGCCTTCCCCTGCTAAAGGCATGTACATTCTTGTCTATTCCAGAGAACTGTACTCTTGGGTTTCCACTAGTTCCTTTTGGAGTGATACAGGGAGATGTGACTTTAGCTCGTACTGATGACAGGGCATCTCCTCCTGTTACACTGTCAGTACCTACACCGCTGTTTGGAACAAATGAGTCTATTGTGCATGTAAGAGCTGCATTATGATAATAGCTGGCTCACTTGTTAATGTAGTTGGATTCTTTAGGTCAGCCCTAATGGATTCTTAGCCTTCAATGTCAGCAGCAGCAATACTCAAAATTATTATTATCATCGATTGACCACTTCTAAGATCATTGCTCCTTTTTGGACAGATTTAATTACTTCAAGTTTCGGCAACATTTATTACAGAAATAATCTGACAACTAACATTCACTGTATTAAAAAAATAATTGAAATAGAATTTTTTATCTCAAATTTTCAAGTTGTCTCATCATTTGTGGCTAGTTTTGACAAAGTGCCACATTTAAGACACAATCAGGTGAGTTAATTTCAACAGTAAATGAAATGACATATTACCTTTTGGTTGGTTGTTTTAGTTTAGTTTTGTTTTGTTTTGTTTTTGGCATTTTTATTAAATAGACTATAAGAAACTCCTTTCAAGTAGTTTTAGTGAGTGATGGTCAGTGGTCATTTGTGTTCTTCTCCTATGGAGACATACAACGAGGCTTGAATACCTTTGTTGGGTTCATGCCAGTTTGATAACTGTCCTTAATTAAATTTTTTGGTATCTGAGTCAGTTTTGTCTTAATGATGAATATTATTAGGCACTTACAGAGTGCAGAGTATCATTACAGATATCTTACTGTTTGTGTTCTATATAGATATTATAACCAATGGTAGATATGATGCCAAGGAGTTCTCAGAATGCAGTGACAGTGAGAGAATAGTTGACGTAATCTCTGGAGAAGTGATTGATTTCTTAGTCAGAGAGTACAATGTTAAACCATAACTGAACTTAAAAAATGCATTTCAACATATAACACGTTTTAATTGTATGCCAGTTTGTGCAATTCATAATATTGTTGTTATTGTACATTTTAGTTTTGCAATAAATCCATACAATACAGCTCCCATTGTATTTGGCCATATCTTGACCGATTGATAAGATTTTCCTTGATATCCACTGAAGCTTAATTTGGACTATTTCCCACAATGGAGCACAGCAATACAATATTGTCATATTTATTATAGAAAACTCTTACTGGAGTGTAGGCAATGAAGATTAGCTGTATGATACTGTAAATCCTTTTAACCCGATTCTGATAATGAAGAATAGACTTACCTTATAAACTAACTTAGAATGACTTGACTTGAGTACCTTATTTGTTATAATAATTTTCTGGCTTGGCAAGTATATTATTCTCCATGCAGGGGAGAATTTAGAAAGTTGGTGGGTAGGTGTGGCTGTGATATTCATTAGGTTTCCATTAGCCTGGTTCATTAGTGTATAGCATTGGAGTGGAGGATTGCCGTATAAAGAAATCAATAGTCACTGGATTATCTGCCATTGCTTAAAATTCGTACAAAATTTTTCTGAATTCTCAACTTGTATTGACACTGTTTGATGGGACTTTATCAAATTACTGGAGTTGAGCTTGCTAGAGAATTGGTTAGTGGGTAAAAATTGACGCTTAATTCATCGATTAAGAAGTTGTCAGTTAGCTACTTTGTGGGATGGGATTAAAATCGAGCTTAATATACTTATAATTGATCTTAATCTGCCAAATACAATCCACTGCTTAGATGTAGATCATGACAATTAACAAGTTTTAGCAGTCTAACCAGAAACCATAGATGTACACAACATTGCACTTCAAGTTGAAATATTAACTCACATGTTTTGTTAATTCAAGATGCAAATTTAAAAGTCAACAGTGTGACTTTATCTGGCGTTTTAGAGAGAACTAGCTACTAGCACTATAATGGCTGATTAGTGTTAAAACTAGCAACAAATATATTCTAGTTAAATCTATAGCACATTTGCCCTTGTGTTTACTAGCTAAACGATATATATGACCGATTAACATTGTACTGTTCTTAGCTAAATTCTTTCACTGAGAAAAACAAACAAATGGTCTAGCTGACCAAGAGTTTGAACCAGTTAGCTAACTGCAACAATTAATTGATCAATATTCATATTCTACTTCCAGAAGCTAGCTGCATTAAGTATCTTTCGTAGGTATTTTTTATTTAATTGTAGGAACGGTAGCATATATGGCATACAGTAAATTTTTCTTTTGTTTTAATATATATATATAACGTATTACATGAGTCAGAGTGCGATATGGCGAGATATTTCATGAGCAGGCTAATTTTTTAGCCAGAGACGAGTGAAAATGAAGCCTGAGAGTGAAATATCTCGCCATAACACTCTGACAAGTGTAATAAGTGGTTTATTCCACACTAGATATCTTCACTACCAGTAATTAGTACTAGAGGTAGGGTAAATCACAGCATAAAGTTGGTTGTAGGGGCTATCCACACCCCCAGCTGATATTTTAGCAGCTGCTCTAACCCTGTTGAGCAGGGTACACCAGAGGAAGGTAGCTAAAACCCCAGAAAATTTGAAAAGTCTGGCAGGTTGCTATAACTACAAGGGTAATGAGCTTTCACAGTACAGCGTAAAATAACAGCGTGAAATATCGTGAGTTATTTCACGGGTCACGTACCTAAAAATATCATTGTGAAGATATCTAGGTTGGAATATTATATATAACAGTTTCTATAAATACATTTTAAGACATTTATATAGATAGGTTGCGTGGTGGAGACTCCAGCACAGATTACATCTCCAGCCACACATATGACACATACCTCACTACCACATGTAAGTTTATTTAACTAATTGTTTATTTGACTATTTATTTCATTATTTACTCTTAGTATTTATTTCATTAGCAGATCACTATTAGTTTCATAAGGTTCACTTCACCCTAACACTAATTCACACTTTCCCTTCCATTTTTGCAACCATTTTGGCCATAGCTTTTGGCAGATAGCCCTCAATCAATCAGATTTGAGCACCTGTTATTTCTATATCATGCTCATTCAGAATAGGGGTGTGTCAGCTGGTTTAACTAGCTGGCCAGAATACCCCAACAGAGTTAGTCTTTTTAGTTCTTGTACTCAAACCCAGGTTCTTGTTAATTAATTTTATTTATCAACCATAAGGCCAGTACTTAGAACCCTAAGCTAGCTTGTGAGAGAAAAGGGTAGACCCTCAATCCATAACCCCTCCATATTGCTTGGATCTTTGAGATTGCCTCTGGTGGCAGCATCTACCTTTAGAAGTCGACAATAACAATAACTCCTACTCATGAGATAAGCGGAGCCAATAACTTTCATAACAATTGGGAGGGGGGGGGAGGATGGGAGGTTTGAGAAAGTACAATAATTTTTTTTGTATGGACTAAGAAGCATAGTATGAAAATGGGTTTTAAAACGATATTTACATGTAATATTATGACTATCTTTATGATACAGGACTTCTATTGTAATGAAACAATTATATTCTAATTCTGCGAATATACATAAAACAAATAGCTATAGCTAGGTTAATAAAAAGGAATAGTATATGGTTTTCCATTACAAAAATAATGCATGAACACAAGTCTAACAAAATAATCATGTATGTGAAAATGAACACATTTTTCATAGCTAGCTAGCTAGTCCAGCTTGCTATGGTTGAACATTGTACTCTCTGACTAAGAAATTCATCACTTCTCCAGAGATGACGTCAACTATTCTCTCACTCTCACTGCAATCTGAGAACTCCTTGGCATCAAATCTACCATTGATTATGACATCTGTACAACACAAACAGTAAGACATCTATAATGATACTCTGCATATACAAACACTAAAATGCATGCGCCTCTGACTAAAAATTTGTATTCATGTCAAACTTTACATCATGCAGAATCAATGAGAGTATAGATATAGAGAAACAGTCAGAAAATAATTTCAGTACCACAACATTCCATACATACATATATTAATTAATAAATTATAAATAAAAATAAAAACTAATATGTATATAATAATAGTACATAATATCAATGATAATAATAATAATAATAATAATAATAATAATAATAATAATAATAATAATAATAGCAATAATAATAGTATCAATACCATAATAACCCCCCCCCCCCCCCACCGCTCCCGCACCCCCCCCCCCCCGCCACCCCCAAATCCATCCCTGCAATGCTATGCTGAATTCAGTTTTTGTTGGTGAATTTGATGCTTTTCACTGATTTTGGCTGCAGTAATAGTCCACCACAAATCAGGGGTACAAGAAAGGCAGAGAAGCAGGAAAACACTAGGGTCAAAAAAAATAGAAGCAGGCGAGAAAAGGCTGACTGATGTAACTACTTCACAAAGGACAGAGACACTAAGGAGCAGAGGTAGACAAGGAGGAGAAGGGAATCCATGAGTTGAAAAAAGAGGAATAAGAAAAACTGTGGATGGTTCAGGAAGAAAGAGAGCATGAGAGGGAAAACATTGGTAACAATACCATATGTGACTTCATGCCTAATTTGCAAAGTTAAAATATCAGGCGCTACTGTGTGGCAGGGTAATTTCTAGTATTTGAGGTAGATGCAAAATTGGGTATATGTTATTATTGAGTGAGAAAGATACTATTAGTGGTAGATAATGCAAAATTGGATATGTTATATGTATGTATAAATGGTACCTATGCCCCTTAAACGTGCGTGCAGGTGCCTTTTCTCTCCCCAAAACACGGCTGTTTAGGCTTGACCCCAGTTTCTTCTGATACTACAGCATTACCCAAGTCTTACTTTAACCTTAGGCTTCAAATTGTGAGATAATTCCTGCAAAATGCTTGTTTTTCAACTTCCAAAAATTTGCTGCGACTGGTCACTATGGCATTAAAAACCCTTTATCAGATGTAATTTCAAAACTCCATCGTTTTTGGCTGCTTAAGTTCCGCTTGTTGGTTGTCAAGAGCCACTGGTTGGCAAGAACCACTCGTAGTCAGAATGCTTAGCTTAATATCAATACTAAGAAAGCTACCACTACTTGGAGGAGCTGAGGTAAGTATGGAATTCAATATTTGTTAGATAAAATTACAAAAATAACACTGGCCATTTTATTTGTAACAAGAGTTACTAGTAATTGAAGCAGTCAGAAGGGCTAAAATTTGATACTACAGAAGTTATCACTACGCCGGAAATTGAGGTAGGAGAGTAATTCTGTATTTGTTTGCTAAAATAAAGGGTCAACTATATATATTGTTTGCATGAATTAAGCTAAAATATATTATGTAACAATACTGTAGTTTTTTTGTAACCTAACTAGGCAGGCTCGCTCGATATTTATGCTCCAGCACACCACTAGTATAATATACATATATATATTGTTGGATGGTATGCACACCCCTTAAACACACGCATGGGTGCCTTTTTTTCTCCTAAAAACTCGGCTTTTCAGGATCGGCCTCAATTTCTTCAGAAATTACAGCATTAAGAAAGTCTTACTCTTAGCTTAGGCTCAAAATTGTGAGATAATTCTTGCGAAACACTTGTTTTTCAAGTCACAAAAAGGTACTGCGACTGGTTACTATGGCATTGCATACCCTTTACCAGACAAAAATTAAAAACTCGCCATTTTTTGGAGCTGATAAGTGCTGCATGTTGGTTGTCAAGAACCACTGGCAGTCAGAATGGCTTCTAAAGAAGCTACCACTACTCGGGAGAAGCTGAGGTGAGTATTGAATTACATATTTGTTATCTACAGTTACAAATATAACTGTGAGACCACCCACAGAACTACTGTTGCAGGGATACCAGGGGGAGGAGCTAGGTGTGTGTGACTGTTTGTGGTCAGCTGCTACATCATCAGCTACCACACTGGTTTCACAGTTTTAAAACTAAATATTCAGAACTAACTTTAAACACACGTGGTATCACTTTAAGCATGCGCACACACCTCTTTCTTTTTATGTTTCACTATGTGGGTGGATGGCTATAAAATCACCTTAGTCACTCCACCCAGTTTTAGTTGGTCTCAGTCTTTCTTTTTATCTGTACCATACCGTATTAGCTAGTATCTAATTAACTTTCATTATAACTTCCTTGAATACTTTCGAGGCTAGTTGGGAAGTGATAGGATAGCTTTAGGTTGCTGATAGGAGAGCAACAGACTATACCCATAGACCAATTCTGGTGGCAGTGTACCCAGCTGGAACTTGGGATTTATACAGAGTCTCCAGCTGCTTAGTAGTCGTGCAAGGACTTGGTTCAATACCCTCCACAATAACTTGGGCCAATTTTTGTTTTGTAGCTGAGAGCTTGTTACCTAACTAGGTAGGCTAGCTTGATATTTGTGCTCAAGCGCACCACTAGTATGTATATATATGTGCATGGATGGTACTATATGCCCCTTAAATACACATGTGGGTGCCTTTTTTCTCTCCTAAAAACACAGCTTTTTAGGCTTGACCCCAGTTTCTTCTGATATTTATCTAGTCTTACCTTAAAATTAGGCTCATAATTGTGAGAGGATTCCTGCAAAAACGCTTGTTTTTCTAGTCCCAAAAAGTTGATGCAACTATGGCATTGAAACCCCTTACTAGTGGTGGGCGATACCGAGTAGTTGGTATCGATACTTCGATACTTCCAGAGGAAAGTGTCCGGTATTGATACCAGAGTGGTATATTAGCCCTGCCCAGATAGAATATCGACCTTTACCGACATCTCATTGTGGCCAACAATAACACTTGGTAAAGGTGGTTAATTTAATGTGGTTAATTTAATGTGGTTAATTTAATGTGGTTAATTTAATGTGGTTAATCTTTAGCGGTTCCTTCCAGAGCTGAATAGAAATAAATAATCAAAATAGCAAATTTTTTCATCCGTAGTAGTTCCTTTGCTTACACGTATGTAATACTCTTCCAAATCATTTTTTTGACAATTCATCTAAATTCAAAAGAATAATTTAATTAATTAGTGCGCATGCGTGGTATCAATATAGGTATCGATACCGCCGATACCAGGTTCATTACTGCAGATATGAAGTACCAAGGGTGCGAACTCTCAGCATTACTATACACTAGCCAGCTATTACAAAGATTTAAAGAATAATGTATTTGGAGTAGTAACAATATGAATATGCTATATGTTCGCACATGTCGGTAAGCTTGAGCAAATCAATATGCAACTCATGCAACAGAATGTAGACACTAATGTTGTCTTCATTATAAAAGAAGCTTAAGATACAAGTGACACTAACCTCACCAGTAGTTTCAATGGGAGACTCTAAGTACTCCTGAAAACCACTGAGAAAAATGTAATGCAAATGACTGCGGGCAGCAAAAAAATTATTTGCTCATGTGAGTACGGCATGACTATAGGGGGCGTTTTCAACAATCACTTATGATCATACGGCCGAGAAATAACTAGCTTTTTTTTTTAATAAGTCGAAACTAAAAATTCTGGCACATTAAATGGACTTAAAATATCTAGTGCAACATTGTGATGCCTGTTTTAATCTTTGGGAGGCTGCCATCGTTGAAATTCGTGGAAGTCACTCAGTCCGACTGACTGGACTGACGAATTGGCTGACTGACTGGCAGACAAACTGAGTACTGTAACCCTCTCATACATGCGCGCTGAGGGTTAATAAAGTAACATAATGACAGCATGGATAACAGATTAATAGAACTTGTGCAGTAAGAAATATTACTTGGCTTTGCCCCACAAATATTTTCCTACATCCCTCATGGCATCAATCCTGAATATCACGGTTTTCCAAGTATCCATTAATAATAGTATCAGTATTAATAATAATTACAGTTTTAATAATAAAAAAGATAGTATTAATGTAAGTAAGTAATAATAATAATAATATAAAAATAATTATAGCAAATTTTCTTGTTCTAACAACCAACATTATGTTAGAATGAGATAATTTGCTATTATTATAATTATTTCAGCCAAGAATAACCGAATAACAATAAAAAAATAGTAATAACAATAACAATAATAATAATTTTAATAATAACGTAACAACAACAACAATGGTGCTAATGCAGTGAATATAACTTTGAATTGTTTTATACACTAACTTACTTGATGTCAATGTCAATTGTAGTGTGGCTACTTTACTATTACAGTGGTGAGAGGCAATACATTTGTATAGACCAAGGTCTTGTGGTCCAGCATCAGATATCACCAGAGTACGTGTGGTTTCTTTTAGAGGAACATCGTTGAGAGACCATCTATATGTAAGGCTTTGACTGTTCTTCACTATGCACGTCAGAGTAATGGTGTCATTTAATAAAGCTGGAACTGGTTTGGATGATTCAATTGAAATTCCTGCAAAATGATAAACAATAGCGGTTTGATGTACCCTATTACTTTTTGCTAGTATAAGAGCAAAATATAGCTACATGAAAGTTTTATTTTGCTAATTTCTGAAAAATTGTTGTCTGTACTTGTTATACACATTTATTTAGATTCTCACGAAGTAAAAATACATTGTCTGTCACCAAATTAAAATTAAATTCAGGATTGCTTAATTAACACATGAGAAAATAATCTTTCAGCTGTAAATAAATTTTTATTATGAAATTATTTACCATAGAATCCATGTTATACACAAAAACTCTAATTTTTCTACTCTCCTTCCCCACTTCCCCTCCCTAAAATGAGTTGTAAAATAATTACACTCACCAGATTGAGATCTAGACGGATCTATGATATTAAGCTGATACACTCCATACACAAACAATCCTGGAACTCCCACATTACTACAAGTCTCTAAGTCAAGTACAGCAGGAGTCTGAGATCCTGGAAGTGAGAAGTGTCTATCTTGCAAGTTAAAGCCAACAAAGGTATTCGTATCGCTCCACTGTATGTCTCCATAGGAGAAGAATACAAATGAAAGATTACTGTTACTGACAAAGATTACTTGGTAGGAGTTGGTCTGTAAGCACATGGCATAGAAAACAATATAAACATCATTTCAAAACAATATAAACATCATTTCTTAACCATCAGACATCTTCAGAATCAGACCAGTACAGTACTTAATATATTTGGGAAGCGTACTTACTAAATTGTCATTGAACAACCAATAGAAAGTAACTATTAACTGTGTCAAACACAGGAAATTGCTAATCGTATTGATCATAATTGAGTAGGCATACTAATTCTTACTGCCTAGTAGATGTTGTTAATGTCATTATGTTGAGTGTAAAATTATACAGACTAGCTGCTCATTAGCACTTCAAGATAATTTTACAACTGTTCAGCATACTAAGAAAAGCTGTACCCCTTACTAAAACAAAAAACAAAACAAAAAAAAAACAGACATTATTTTCCGGCTAATTGTTTATATACCAAAGATGCTTTAATTAAAAAGACTATAAAGGAAAGGGGGCATTTAAAGTTTGGTGGTATTACTTGTCAAATCACAATTTGTACTTTCAGTTTTCCTGAATACATTGTTTTGCTTATGAAGACAAATAGCCCTGATAGTGCTCGTTTTATATGACTAGCTGAAAAACACAATATATGCATATTACTAAACCTCAATACCATTTTAGAAAAATCACATGATGAATTTTTTATCCTTTTATTCTATGATTATCGTGCACAACTTGGGATTTTCATATTATAGTTGCCAACCCTATGGAGTAGCATTTGAACAACATTCTTTTTGTGTACTTCACGCAATAAAGCATAAAATTGCTCTAATTGCCACATATTAAAGTATTTTGCTGGCTATGAGTGATATGACTATTGGATTGCATGTTACAATATAATAATATATTACCTTACTAGATGATCCAGATTGAACAACATTATCATATTATGTAATCACAGAATTAGACCTCAAATTATCATTAGATATCAAAAATTCCCTTTCTATTATTTCTTGAATACAGGTATTGTTAAAAGTATTTCTGTTGTACATAGTGATGCTTCTAAAATTGCCACTAAATGGAGTTATAGTGAGACCAAGAATATGTGAAGTTATGGACCCATCAGATTCAATCTACAAAATTTAAAATACCTCAATTTTTTTATATCACAAATGTTGTACATTATACTTACACGATAAAAATTACTGTTTCCAAACAAATATATAATTAGATAATAAAATGGATAAACTGATCTATCTCCCTGCAATTGTCCATAATAGACTATTGGAAAAATACCACTGCAGTTTTCTGTAGAAAAAAAAACAAACATAAATAAAGCACCAAAGGTGCGAACCTTCAAAGCTATTAAACACTACTTAGTTATTACAATATAATCTCCTGCCAAAAGAACGACGAGCAATTCGTACATTTTCAACTCGAAATTTCACTTCTTTCAACTCCGTTAACTTCCCTGAGCATAAAGCGAACTACACCGCTGGCTGCAGAAATTATTTGCTCATGTGATTATGACGTGACGCTAGGAAGTGCTGCCCATGAAAGCTGGTACCTAGGCTGGAGTTGAAAGCATCACATTCTCTCAACGATTAGCCCGAAATTAGAAAAAGTAGCACCATAAAAGGTCTTACATCCTGAGTAAGTTCACACCTAAATCAACTGTTAATTGTCAGTAATCTCCAAAATCAGAGCGTGACAGACAGACAGACAGACAAACAGACAGGAAGACTATAACTCTCTCACGCATGCTGAGGGTTAATAATTGGGATACAGTGAATGTAACTAGTGTGAAAATGTCAGCAATGCCAACAATTTAACACTCTATAGTTATTACAAGCAATGAAACGGTTCTAAGGTACGCACGTGATAGATCCAATCGGATGGATGCAAATTTCCTCATGCAATTGACATATACATTACACTGATATAGTAGTCCCTGGTTTTGTGGCTGAAGATCCAGTATTTTCAAAGTGGATGCAGTTTCCCTGTGAAGAGTGACTCCATTGAGTGACCAACTGATGGTGTAATTAGAAATCCAGCTGCCATTCAATAAACATGTCAGAGTTGTTTGGTCTCCACGAAAAAGTGGTGTTGGTTTAGAAGATGTTACGTAAACTCCTATATAACATCCAAGCCAGAATAACAACACTATTGTATTCAAGTTGAAGAAAAATAGCTTAAATTAACACAAACCAAATTCTTAATAGTAGTGATGAACATTCCTGCCTTTATCTTGCATTGATTATCCATGCATGTTTGTGAAAGAATGAAATGGAAAAATAATCGTACACCAAGCCTACAACTAGAGCTATCACTACTGTTGGACCAGTCCTCTCACGAACATTAAAGTTAAACTAATTAAGAACTTCATGTATTCATTTATATTATTATCATTGTTCATTGTCAATGTACTGCAATATATATTGCATAGCTAATATTTACGTTATCTTGGTTATGTGTTTAGTTGTATTCAAATTTATATTGTTTTGATATTATTTCACAAATTGAGTCTGGAAATCAATTGACGGCCCAAAACTTCCTATTACAGAACTTGCCTATACTAATGTAATTGCTGGGATGTATGATACTTGACTTATCTACTCTGTACATAAACAGTCCAGGAACTCCGACATTAGAGCATGTGTCTAAGTCAATTACATCACGTGTTCTAGATCCTGGCAGTGAGAATTGATTGCCACTTCCAAAGTTTAATCCAGCAAAACTATAGGTGCCAGATTGTAGACTTTGATACGAGTAGAACACGAATGTCAAATTACCATTACTGACAAGGGCAACTTGAAAAAAGTTATTCTGTCAAAGACCACATACAATATCACATAATAAGTCAACATGGTGCACTAATGCATGCATGTGTGCGTGTGTGTACATATATACATACATACATACACATTTACATACATACATACATACATACATACATACATACATACATACATACATACATCATACACATTATGTGCTTCACCATTTTTACTATCTTACCCAACTGATATGATTATAAGTAGCTACAAGTGATATTCGAGCTTCAAAATTTGACACTTGAAAATGCCTCTCTACGAGTTCAACCAGGCACTGATCATTAACAAGGTGTGCTTTATATAAAACAGTGCCTCTGTGTACACTATAAGAAAAAGGAGTCAATGTTGTAAATGATGATCTATTGAATGTCACAAATCCATTGGTATTAACCTGGATAAGCAAGGATTACAGTCATTGATAGCTCAACACTACTGCTAGTAACTCACATAAGCTTCCGTCTCATAACTTCCAAATAGGAGAATTGGGGATGAAAAATATATAGGTGATGAAAACAGATTACTACTACCAAAGCTTGACAACAGAACATCTCCTTGGAATTCCCCATAAGATACTACTGGATAATTACCGCTGCAATTCTCTAGAAGTAAAACACATACATGCAGCTTTGCTAATTAGTAGCTATGGTTACATGCAGTATTTATAAGTATAAATATATTTTGAAGAGCTGTTCCATCAGATGATGAAACAAAGGTTAATAAACAATAATGCAAAATCAGAGCAATAAAGAATGAGCTGATGAATAAAAACAGCACTGAAGAATATACAACTAACTATTAAAATCAGAAGGTTCGGTGATGTGTAGTCAAAGATGTCCAATATTAGATGATTTGTATATATAATTATATATATATATATAATATTATAAATAATTATATATGTATTATATAATTTTATATTGTATATATTTTTATATTGTATATATATGCTATTTGAGATGTAAGAAGCAAATTTAAAATAGTACAACCCATAAGGTCATACACAATTATTATTGCTTTCTATAGTATGCTAGAGTGACTGCATGCTAGGGACACAAAGACAGAAAATGAACCCAGATTTTTTTATTTTGTTCACTATAATTTGAAATACTAGCAAATATTTACTTATGATATACAATATACTATCAGAATTTCACATGGTTGTTAAAATGACAGCAGTTCAATCACCAACTTTTGTATAATAATATTATCTTACTTTGAATCCTAAGTTCCAACAAAGCAGAGGTCCAGGTACAGGAGCTTATAATAGCAGTACACTGGTATATACCAAGGATTTGTTCTTGAACGTCAGGAATAACAAATGTAGACATACTTTCACCAGACAGTGGAATTCCATTCAGAGACCAACTGTAAGCAATGATGAAAGTCGGTGTGTCTTTCACTGTGCAGGTTAGCGTGATGTTGTCTCCTAGAGATAATACTGGCAGTGGTCTAGAGGAATTGATTGAAGTAGAAGGAAGTCCTATAGATTTACAATTTCACTGAGTTAAGTAATGCAGTCATTATAACATTCATAACCTTATAACATTTATAACTTCCCACTTTTCCCCCTGTCAATTTTTATGATTTTCGAAATTCTCAGACCCTACAAAACCACATTAAACCTTAACTAGAAACAAAAATAGCCTAAAACTAATCCATGTATTAATTTACCTGAAACATAATATTGAGATAGCTTTCTCAATTATCATAATACAGAGTGAAATAAAACATTAATTGCCCTTTTTAATGCCTCAGATAAAAGTATTATCATCTTTAAGCGACTATTATGAAAATGAATCACTATAAATATTCAAAATTAGTAATAGAATAGAGAATTTAAAACCTAAAAGTGATAAAAATCTAACCTCATTTATTCCATTTTGACGCACTTCATTATATGTTGCTATCAATGTTGACTTCATTTTAAAGTTATTGACAAGAAATTTGTCTTCAATGATTTGTTGAAGGCAGTTTTGTTGAACTAAACTTGTTCTGTAAGAGATAGAACCGTACATTCTAAACCCAAAATGGAGCAATGACTTTAGATAAAGATGTAATGAAATTAGTTCCTGTCAAAGAGTCACCAAATGATATGAATCCATTAGACTTGACCTAAAGAAAAATATTTAATTTATTAAAAAATAATGAGCAAGTATCTTCCTTACATAAGCTGTAGTTTCATTTCTTCCAAATATTGGAACCGGAGATGAAAAGTAAACAGCGTGTGCAGCGTCATCAACATGAGACATTTCAGTGTCTTGATGAAAAACACCATAAGGTACTAGTGGGAATACTCCGGTACAGTTTTCTAAAAACAATATAAAGAAATGATTCTTTAATTTTTGAATATAAAAATTAGACTTACAGTAAATATAATTATGCATCAAGTACATAAGTATAAGACATCAGATTAAATATAATTAAAATAATACAGGTGGCATAGTAAGATGATTTTGGGTTAAGCGGGCACTGATCCACGTGGATTAGCATCCTTTATTTCCCAAAAGAATTAGGTATATGCTTTAGTTCTGCTTTATTACATGAATTAGAGTACTATAAAAAAAACAAATGAAATGTTCAGCTACCTGGTCAAGTCAATTGTGTCAGTTCTTGCCAAATAAATTGAGCAAAAACAGCAGGAAGTGTTGGGTACTTTCTCCTGCTTTCTACTCTATATTGTATAGCTTCTCAATGCAGAGATATTTTGCTGTAATTATCATTTCAAAGGGAGATACTAATAAATCTGATGATTATGCTACATATTATGACTATGTAGAGATCAGAAAAAGTGTGTAGCTAACCACTAGTTGGAATTCAGCTTGCTATATTCCGTCTAACGATGTTGTTAAAGGGTAAGAAGAACTAACAGGCTATGTTGTGACAACCATTAAAGTAGTCAAGAACAAAGTGCTTGTCATTCCGTTTGGGTACCCTCATAAGGCTGTTGCAGTGGTTTCTTGTGTCAATGTGTTGGATAAACACATGCATGAAGTAGAAAGGGCCCATCTGGAATGCATTGTGCCCTATGGCCACACTGTGCAGGGTCTCACCCCAGGTGGCACTGACGTCCGATGCTTCTGGATCATGGTGGGTGGGGCCTATACGTCGAACGGGAAATGGTTTCAGTTGTGAATCCCCGAAGGCTGAGATGGTGTCCACATCACAGTGAAGGAACTGCTCCCCATTGTGTTGGGTGTTGCTATATGGGGCAGTGAATGGAAGGGTCTCACGGTAGTCTGCTTCTGTGACAATGCCGATGTGGTGGCTATTGTGAATTCCAGCAGAAGCAAGATACACAGAGCCATGCACTTGATGAGGTGCCTGTCATTCTTCTTAGCCTGGTGGGGAGTGACATTGGTATGCATGCACCTTCCAGAAGCACAGAATGAGTCAGCAGATGCACTGTCACATGACGACCTTCCCTCATTTCAGAGGCTGATACCATTGGCAGACAGTGCCCCCACAATCTTGCCCGACAACCTGCTGCAGTGTCTGGTGCTGGGAACTCCAGACTATAAGGTGGACCAAATAGCCTTGTTCAGTCGTTCTTCATAAAAGGCCTTGCCCAGTCCACACACAAGGTGTACTATAGTGGTCAGAGGCGGTTCCTGAATTTCTGCTCTGTGGCAGGCCAGCCGGCGATGCCCGCAGAGGAGGATATATTGTGTAAGTTCATTGCAAAGACGGCCAGCGAGAGACTGAGATACCGAATGATCAAGTCCTATATGGCTGGGATCAGGCACTTGCACATAGAGGAGGGTCTTGCCAATCCTTTCCTCTCTAATCTGCCCTGGCTTCATTATGTCCTGAGTGGCGTGAAGTGGTCACAGGGGGAAGGGGGTGAACTCAGCCGGGAACGTTTGCTCATCACCCCACCACTGTTGCGCTAGATCAAGGCTGTCTGGGAAAGTCGGGCAAGTGACCCGGACTATATAATGCTGTTGGCAGCATGCTGCCTAGCTTTCTTTGGGTTCCTCAGGGCCTGGGAGTTCATGTACCAGGTGATACGGGGTTTGATGCTTCCACTCACTTGTCCTGTGGTGACTTTGCTGTTGACAGCTAGCAGACCTGACTGGTAACAATGATGGGAGAATCAAAGGAGACGATGAATAAGATCAGAAATCGACAGGTGTCTAGGAGAAGGATTACAATGTGTTGGAGTCACCTGGTGTTTTGACAGTGATTTGACTAGTCCCTGAAGATGTGTGACTTCTGCATGCAGTTGATACTGAGCTGTGGAGACAGCCTTCTTTAATCATTCTCTCTCATCTAATGAGTGAAGGAAGGCTGAGAAAGAAATTTTGAATTGATAAATTAGCAGAATAAACAATTTTCACGGATAAAAATAATCTTTGAAAAATGAAAAATTCTGTTGGTTCTTTGAGACTTAGCAGTATCCCTTAACAGTATAAATACAGAATTGAGGTGTTTGATTGCTGGCTGCTTGCCGTAGCTCAGTGGCACAGTAGTGCTTCTGCATTTAGCACACAGTCCTTGGTTCGATTCCTGGTGACAGCAACACATCTTCTAATTCCGTATTGTTAAAAAAAATCTAAATAATCCTGTCAGCCCACTCAGCTAACTGGTCAAGGCTACTAGAGGTATGTGGGGCCACCACTCCCAAGTAAAGAGAGAAGAAAGAAAGAGAAGTAAAGAAAGAGAAGAAAGAGAAGTAAAGAAAGAACTTATGGAACAGAGAATGCATTTTTGTGTCTTAATTATTGTCGTGTATCATATCATGTAGCTTGCGTGAAAGGACAATGGTGTTGATTTATTGTACGTATGTTTGTGAACTTTGGTGTGCGTGCATGTGCCTGCTCTAGGCGTGAACCCAACGCTCTAGAGCAGGATGTTTAGAGCTTTTCGTGTCAATTGTAGGTGTGGTCTTATTCTTGTATTTATAGTTCGTCCTCGTGTGTGTGAGTTCAGTTCTTAGTGGTTGCTCTCATTACTCATATCATTTTCGTTAGACGTAAAACTCTAATCTAGAAATTGTACTGCGCGGCGGGAATTAGACCACCCTCCTGGCGTATGAGTAATTGACTGGAACTCTGGTGGCAGCGTTCAAGCTATCTCCCCCACAACTGGCGGCAGCGGTGCTTCGTCTGGATCTACCACTCCTCACTGAAGTCTCGATTCTGCCCTGCGTCATCGGGAAGCTATTTCCACTGGGAAGCCTAGACACACTGGTCCCCTCCACTGCTTAATACCTCTGGCTGGAGACTCTAAAACTTGTCCTGGCAACCTCTGTCAGATCTGTATTTGGCTACAAACTTTGGTGTTGTGTTGTCATTTATTTTATTGTATTTCGCCGTTTCCAAATTTATTTTTGTGCTTATCTTATTGTTTTTTCCTTTTTGCATATTTGTGTTTCACAGATTCCAGATTCGACTCGGTTACAGGATCTTTCTGGAGTGAACTCAAGTGAATGTCAGAGAGCACAGGCGGAAGGAAGCTGCTGGCTAGGGAGTGCAAGGCGAAATCTAAGTACTACTCAGTAGGTAAGAGCTCAGTTGGTGATAACAGTGATAAGATTGAAGCTTTTGAGAGCATGGATGAGGTCGATACTGTGACTGATGACTTAGCCCCATTATCGGGTGTGGTTAAGAGAAAGCCTAGTAAGTCCAGGGACGGCTCGCGGAAGAGCCGCAGCATGTCCAGAAGAGTTCGTAGTGTAAGTAGGAGAAGTGTAATATCTGAACCCCAGGTGTTAGAAAGAAAAAGGGGTGACCGTTCTGATGGTGCACGCCCTATAAGTCCTCGTAGAGCGAGGGGAAGGGAGTCTGTTAGTCCTGTTATGTTAGATAGGGTGGGAGACTGGGAATTAGAAGAGGAAGGAGAAGTGAGTGAGAATGAGACAGAGAGTGGGGAAGAGGAAGAAATTTCGAATAGTGACATGAAAGTTCTGATTAAGTCATTAGCAACGTCTTTGTTGGATTCAAATTCCCGTAAACTGTGTGATTATTCCCAAAGAGAAATCAATTTTATCCCGTCTTACAGAGACACAGACGAAATTCATTCTTATGTAGTCAGTTTGGAGGCTGATCTGGGTGATCTTAATGTCCCCAGGAAAGAATGGAAAAGAATCTTGTTAAAGAAAATAACGCCCAAGGCGAGAAAGTTAGTCCGAGGGTTTGTATGTGAGAAATCGTGTGATTACAATGAACTGAGAACTGCTTTAGTTAGTAAATTGGGACTGCAAAAAGGGGAGGTGACTGACAAATTATTTGGCCCTGATAGGGAATATAGACAGATGGACCCTGTAAGTAGGTTTAACCATTTGAGGGATTTGATGGACCGTTTGGTCTTACATTGCACTAACTTGCAACAGTTACCTCACACCATAGTTGCTGGCATTTTCCGTGCCACTTTGAGCCCACAAGAAAAATGTCTGCTTGATAGTCATAATATTACTACGTATGAAGACCTGTATCAGGTAGCTGCTATTCTCAAAACCACTGGTGTGAGAAATTCCCATGAGAGGGGTAGACATAGGTATGACCGTAATAATAGTAGTAGTAGTGGTGAAAGTGTCAGATGTTTTAGATGTCATGGTCTGGGTCATAGAGCCTTTGACTGTAAAAAGCCAGAGAGCCAACACCCTGTCATTTGCTATGTTTGTAACACCCCCGGTCATAAGGCACCAGAATGCCCATTGAGAGTAGATAAAACGTCCCGTGTTGACAATGTTAAAGTCGATGAGAAGTCTGGAAAATCCCAAAGGCATCAGCCTAAGACTCAGGCGGTTGCTTCTAACTGCAACTCCCTCATTGAGTTCAAAGGTAAATGCAACGGGAAGTATTGCATGATCTTGCCTGACTCGGGAGCTGTGCTGACAATGGTCTCACAAGACTTAGTAGACGAAAGCCATTATCTGGGCACCCATGAGAATTTGGTGATGGCCAATGGCCAGATGATCCGTAGACCCTTAGCAAAAGTAAAATTTGAGATCATGGGTCGTGAGTTTGAACAAGTGGTAGCTGTTAGTCAACAGGGGGAAAGGCAGAGTTTTGTGTTTCTTAGCGCCCCCCCAGAAGATGAAAGTCATGCGACCAGTTTTATAGAGGCTGTGTGTGACCGGGAAGTACGCCGTCACCAAACTTCTCTTGTCAGTGCTGTTGAGCCTAACAATGCAGCTTTGTCTGCGGCAGTCACCCGGGAAGCCAGTAAGAAGGCAGCCAAAAGGGAAGCTGAACAGATTGTGTTAGAATCTGATGTTGTCCCACCTATTCACTTTAAACCTGGGGTACCGGCCTTAACAGCTGAACCCGCAGGGGAGGAGCCTGATAGGGATGAGGATGTAGTAGCTGAGGAGTCAGCTAGGAATGAAGGGGAAATGGAAAGTGTAGACGCTGGTGAGTCTGTATCCTTAGGTAGTCCTAATGTGGTGGAGGAAAGCGAGAAGGATAAACTTAGGGCGGATGTGGACCAGGATGAGACTTTGTCTCAGTGTAAAGAATTGGCAACTCGTAGCATGAATGGATATGCGTGGGAGGATGGCCTGATTTTTCATGAATGTATTGATGACAATGGTGATACTTTGAATCGTTTAGTTTTGCCTGTGTGCAGGAGACAGAAAATTTTAAACTTGGTGCACGATAAATCTGGACACATTGGGGTCAAGGGTATGAGGAAACTTTTAAATAGGCGTTTCACTTGGCCTGGGATGGGTTGTGACATAGTGAGATACACCCGTTCGTGTGAAGAATGTCTTAAGTGTAACAGTGCAGGAAATAAGAAGGCAAAAATGATCGAAAGGCCAGTCACCACTGTGCCCTTTGAATCAATAGCATTCGACCTTGTTGGCCCTTTGCCCAAGGCGAGGGGTGGGGTCAAATTCATCCTTACATATATTTGCCTAGCGTCTAGGTGGCCGGATGCAGTGCCACTTAGAAATGTTGCAGCAGAAACAGTTGCTTCTGGCATGTCCAATATTATTTTTAGGACAGGCATTCCCCTCAGAATTTTAACTGACCGTGGCTCAGTGTTTATGGGGAAAGTTGTGGATAAGTTGTGTTCGATATTGGGGGTGGATCAGTTACATACCTCCCCTTATCGTCCCCAGTCGAATGGGATACTGGAGCGTTTTCACGGCACGCTCAAGCCCATGCTCAGTAAAGCCGTTGAAAATGGGGTGGACTGGTGTGATTTCCTTCCAATGGCTCTATTCGCTGTTAGGCAGGTACCTTCCAGAACCACTGGGTTTTCACCCCACGAACTTGTATTTGGCAGAAATTTAGTAGGCCCCCTAGACTTAGTTTATGCTGGGTGGGTTGAGGATAAGTGTGCTGAATTAGACGTATGTGAGTGGGTTGTGTGTCTTCAGGACAGGCTTATGTTGCTACATGATATGGCAACATCTACTGAGTTGAGCACGATTGAGAAACGGTCCTCGTCTTTCAATAAAGGAAAATCTGACCGTGTGCACAAAGTTGGTGATTTAGTCCTGATTCGTATTCCCGGGTTGCATGTATCCCTTATTGCTTCCTGGGAGGGACCTTATGAAGTTATTGAATGTGTGTCAAACGTAACGTATAAAGTGAGAAAGAAAGATTCTGAACATGTGCGATTAGTGCATATCAATAATACAAAGATGTACAGTGAAAGGAAAAACTATGTAGCTGCAGTAAGTGTAATTGCGGAAGAGAACTCTGAAATGGAAAGAAGTTTTAGTAAAAGATTGCTAGGAGAGGAAAAATGTCCTGATTATTGTGAAAGTGATGTAGCAAATTTGTTAGAGGTGCATAAGTGTGCATTTAGTGATTCTCCTGGGTTGTGCAAAGTGGGTAGTTGTGAAATTGTCGTAAAAGGTGGGAGTAGTGTAGTGAATATACCCCCCAGACAGATCCCCATACACATACAAAGCTTGGTCGAGAGAGAAATAAATAAACTCCTTAAGGCTGAAATTATTGTGCCTGCGAATGAAGAGTGGTCTAGTCCCATTGTTCCTATTAGGAAAAAGGACGGGTCAATAAGACTGTGTGTAGATTACAGGGAGTTAAATAGTATTACCCCCTTGAGGCGGTTTTGGCTGCCGTCTCTTCGTGAGATTTTGGACAAGGTTGGACCTTGTAATGTTCTGTCCAAGCTAGATCTCACAGCTGGATTCCACCAAGTCAGTATGGATCCAGAGAGTAGCAAACTCACCACTTTTTCTTGTCCCATGGGTACTTATCGTTTTCTGAGAATGCCATTCGGGTTGAAAAACGCACCTGCAATTTTTCAATCCATAGTTGAGAATGTGCTCAAGCCCGTAAAAGATATCTGTAAGAATTACATTGACGATGTCATCGTGTATAGTCGTAGTTGGGATGGTCATATGAGTGATGTGAGTAAAGTACTAGCATGTCTGAGTGATGCCGGTCTGAGTGAAACTGTCTAAATGCGAGTTTGGACGAAAAACAATGCTGTATTTGGGGCATGACATAGGTGAAGGGTGCATGTCTGTTCCTCAAGCTAGAGTTAGCGCTATTGCTGAGTATCCCCTGCCTAACACTAAGAGGCAACTTAGAGCCTTCTTGGGCACCATAGGGTATTACCGAGAGTTTGTACAAGGATTTGCTGAGCACTCCACCAAGCTCTCTCCGTCTGTCTCCCTGACAGCTCCACACAAGATTGTCTGGACCGGGGAGATGAAGGATTCTTTTTGTAAGTTGAAGTCATTGTTGTCTGATTCTGTTGTTCTTTTTATTCCCACACAGTCAGATTGTTTTGTTTTGTATTGTGATGCATCCGGAGGAGGTGTTGGAGGATGTCTCCATGTTGCACGTGATCGGGAGCTACCAGTGGCGTTTTTCAGTAGGCAGCTTCGAGGCGCCGAATCGAGGTATACAGTGACTGAATTGGAGGCACTGGCCATTGTCGAATCGCTCCGTCACTTCGAGCACTATCTGCTGGGTACCAGTGTGACCGTCGTCACCGACCACAGGGCGTGTCTGGCCCTTCTCACCAGTTCGCACTTAAACAAGCGACTGATGCGGTTTGCTTTACGACTTCAACAGTATGATGTCAAGTTGGTGTATCGTCCTGGCAAGTTACATGACAACGCTGATGGACTTAGTCGAATGTATAACGAGGAGGGAGAGGATGATCTTCCCCAACCAACTGCTCGGGATGGCCTTGGATTTTATCAGCTTTCCCCGATGGGCAAAGGCTTAGGGGCGGGGCCTGTGGGGCCACCACTCACAAGTAAAGAGAGAAGAAAGAAAGAGAAGAAAGAGAAGAAAGAACTTATGGAACAGAGAATGCATTTTTGTGTCTTAATTATTGTCGTGTATCATTATCATGTAGCTTGCGTGAAAGGACAATGGTGTTGATTTATTGTACGTATGTTTGTGAACTTTGGTGTGCGTGCATGTGCCTGCTCTAGGCGTGAACCCAACGCTCTAGAGCAGGATGTTTAGAGCTTTTCGTGTCAATTGTAGGTGTGGTCTTATTTTTGTATTTATAGTTCGTCCTCGTGTGTGTGAGTTCAGTTCTTAGTCGTTGCTCTCGTTACTCATATCATTTTCGTTAGACGTAAAACTCTAATCTAGAAATTGTACTGCGCGGCGGGAATTAGACCACCCTCCTGGCGTATGAGTAATTGACTGGAACTCTGGTGGCAGCGTTCAAGCTATCTCCCCCACAAAATCAATAGAATGTTCCATGACCCATGATTGTATTTAATCCTGAACTACTGTAAGTCTGCAGGAAATTTCCGTTTGATTTGCTAGAATGTCTGTTTACTTTGACTAACTTGTTATAATTGATTATGGATAGCTTACTTATGTCATTTTTGTGCGAAATTTGTGCTGTGAATATCATTTAACTCCTATAAAATTACAATGAATTGTTTTAAACATGTGCTACAATCCACTTAAAATTGTGGGTATGGTCTGAAATAAAGGCTAGATCTTGGACAAGCTTGCTGCAGCTACTCCTAAGGGTTTTTTAGAAATTGTAATAAGATGTTTTAGGCCTATCAGTAGGGCTTTTTGCCTCCTCCTCCTCCTCCCCCCCCCCCCCCCCCCCCCCCCCCCCCCCCACTCACACCCCCATGCCCTCCCATAACCCTGAAGATGATTACCCCCACACCATTAAAATTATGATCATCAATAGCCTCCAAGAAACTGACCAACTATTTTCTCATTTGCATGAAGGTTTTAGTTGTAGCGACTCAGTATAAAGAAATACATAATGGTATACACACAGTTTGTCAGCATGTTTGAGAATAGAAATATTTGCCATTTGAACAATTCTTAAAACATATGCTGTTGCTATCACTTTGTTAATCTTGCTAGAGATTATAGTTGATTCCAATATGAGCCACACAGACACTTGAAGTAATAATGAAATGAACAATGTCAGCCAAACTATTGCAACTCAGAATATTTCTTGATAGGTACACTTGCTGTTGGCTTTATCAAGACACACTTTTGATTGGTCATGCCCAAAAGTGTTTATTTGACTACCTATTCTGTGTATGGTGTAGATATTTTAATACTATATTTAAGCACCTGAGAATCACGGTAATTAGGTAAAAGAAACAACAATTATTACTTGACTAGCTACTTGGAAACTGTTACTTCACTGCTCCAGTTACTGCAAGGTTAACTACAGCGTGTCAGTTAATACTCTCACCTTCGTTAAAAGATATCCCTACCTGGCCAAAAATTGTATTTCTGGAATAATAGTACGGCGTGTAAGTTGCCCATTCAAAAATGTATGGGAAAAATCGCTGTTCAATTGAAATCGCACGGGGAAAGTGAAATAGCACGTAATTAATTGAAATACCTCGGTAACTAAGTTGAAACTAAGTGAAATACCTCGGTAGCTAAGTGAAATAGTACAGGTAAGTGCGCACGCGTGCAGTGTTAACCTTGGAAACGTACAGCTCGAGTAGTTTTTTGTTGGAGACGATGTCATTCTTTACCACAGAAGCTCTACCCGTATTAGACGGAATGTTTTTCAATGGATCCGGAAAAGCCGCACGTTGAAAATGAATTTCCAGCGGAAGCTAATCCTGAAATAAGAAGATAGTGAGTGAACGATATAATATAGCTACAATTGCAAATGACTCTTTAAAAAGCTGGCCTACTATTAGTGAGTGATAGCACGGGTAACCTGTGCTATTATGGATCAAAAGCACTCGTAAAGCAATTTAAATAGCACTCGGCTTCACCTCGTTCTATTTCAATCACATTACTCGTGCTATTAATCCTGAATAGCACGGTTACCCGTGCTATTACTCATACTAATAGATGTAATTACACTATTCCTGAGCAAGCTGAAAAGCAATATACCTTCATTTAAGGGAATTGTATTTATTATCTAATCGTCTCATGTGTATAAAATCCTCCTTCACTTGCATATGGCTTCTTGATCATTTTTATAGCACTTCCTTAACCAAAACTTCTGAATTTTCCCATTTAAAAACTACAATACTGGAGTATAACTACATTCTTAACTACTTGTACTTGCTAAGCCACTAATAATCTCCTGACTACATACTTGTGACTATTCTTCTGACTATAGACTTTTTTTTTCCTATACAGAACTCCCCTGATTATTCCCAGGCTAGCCAGCATCTAAGGCTCTTGAGGCTACTATAGTATTAATGTGCCACCAATACCAGCAGTTCATATCAGAAATCATGATAAATTTAACAATAGCACAAGTCTCCTTTACTAAATTTACATACAACAACTAGCCAGTGGTGATTTTATTCAAGCTGGTCTTCTTGAGCTCCTGAGCGATCAAAAATAAATACAATTGGGCCAACTATCTTCCCTATTTAAAAGTTTAAAACTATTATACATTAGTTGCTTCAAGTAAAATCTTATGTGTACCTTTATAAAAGGTTAACTATAGCATGTCTTTGGATTCTTTTGCGGGTACAGTTAAAACTCAAAAACTTATGTGAGCTCCATTTCTATTCGAGTGAGTGGCTGTAGTAAGTTAATACGCTATTTGTCACAGTTATAAGCCCTACACAACAGTATTTACTTGAAAATTCATTATCTACTAGAGTAACCATGAAGGTAAGTCCAGCGTAGATAGGTTCACTTGTGTGAAAGTATTGTGTGTTACAACTACTACAAAGAATATCACAAAGAAAAAGTTTAAATAACGTGACTTGATTTTGTTGCTTCTTTTTCAATTCAAACAGTTGAGGGGAGCGGTTACTATGGCAGTAAATCCCATTTACCGTATAATACATAATTTAAAAACTTGAATTTTTTAGTAGCTTGAATGATAGAAGTTGAAATCAATCATTTAACAATAGTGTAGTTTTAGGCTTGCTCGCCATTTGTGCTGAAGCACACCACTGGTCATAACTATATTCTTAACTAATTCTACTTGATTAGCCACTAATAATCTCCTGACTACAGACGTGCTCGTATGAACTCCCAGATTATTCCCAGGCTAGCCATGTGGCTATCAAGGTTTTATGTCTCCTGAGACTACTATAGTGTTAATGTGCCAACAATACCAGCAGTTCATATCGGAAGCCATGAAAATTTAACAATAGCACAAGTCTCCTTAACTAAATTTACATACAACAACTAGCCGCCTAGATCCTATTCAAGCTGGTCTTCTTTAGCTCCGGGGATCAAATAAAGACATTGGGCCTACAATCTTCTAAAAGTTTAAACTATTATACATTAGTTGCTTCAAGTAAAAGCTTGTGTGTATCTAATAAGTTGGTGCCATAACCTCATTCAGTTAACTTGACAAACTCACTTGTGACAGAGTCCGACAATGCGGGAATAATACGAAAACTCAAGGAAGGAAGGCGCAGCAAATTCAGCCCCACCCCTTTTTTGTAAGAGCAAATAAACATGAAGCACGTGATTCTAGTCGTCCTTCCTTTCAAACACCGTTGCTAGCCTAATTCACCATGTATCGTTACCAGTCACGCCGTGCCAGTTCTTACTGAGGTGAAGGTCGTACAAAGTTTGACCTTGGCTATAGCTATCTCCTTTCGGATTTTACCGGCAGAAATTTTAGCAAAATAGGTAGCTAAAGCAATGAGCATAGTGTTGAGGTAACTGTTGCTAAGATTTAGGTTTAGAGATCGTTACCGGTAAAGTAGTAGTAGTAGTAGTAGACAGCTTTGAACATTAATCAATGGCTACTGTAGTGAACTGATGGGTGAAAATTTATATTTTCTGACTTCCTAGTTAGTTAGCTATCCAAAGAAGACTTTCAGCACAACAGTTCATTTTCAGTGATTCATTCAAAACACAAGGCACAACAAAAATGATGGTCAAGTAATATAGTCTAAATAAGCATTACACAATGCATGAGGATAAGTGAATTGTATGAAATTGGTGCATAAATTATTATGCTTTACAAATACAAAAGGTGAGATCAAGCCTTTCATTATTATAGAAAGATGGGCTAAGTCCCCCACTTTTAGACCAACAATTTCTTCCAGATTTAAAAAAATTATGCTCCAACTCAAGGTTTCTGAACAGTGTAGAGTACTCCACTACTGCTGTGGCTGCCAGGGTCACTCTGTGTACTGTCATAATTCATAGATAGTTCAAGCCTAAAATGCCTGGACAGGACACCTCCTTACGCATCATTACGGGGTCCCGACCAGAAGTAAATTTTAAGGAAGCAAAATAGCTGCAAAGAATGGTGCTATTGTGAAGCAACCACTCACTTTTGAGTTATATGGTTTTTGGCCATGTTTACACATGCTATGAGAGTGTTTTTCATAATATTTGCAGAACAACAAAATTCCACCACAGTTAACTTTTAATGGCAGTTCATTTAGGTTTATTTTACTAAATGCAGAAGTATCAGATTTCAACACTAGAGGCGATTGTCATAGAAATGTCACAGTAAGAGTGCTAGCAACAGTAATAGTATTGATTTGTGGTCACTGTTCAATGATATTCATAGTTAATTGTTCTATATGCCAATAATAAAGTATAGGTTGATTACATTTAGTGAAGCGTATTATTATACATTCTGTTCATAATTGTGTGGTCATCACTATGGCAACATAATGGAAACAATTATTGTAGTACTCTAATAATGCACCTTAAATGGAAAATACCATTGTAGTACTCTGTACTCTACAATGTATTCATAGGCTGCTACATTATGTGTGTGCTTAGTTTACTTGTCACAGCACTTTATGTGATATGAGGTTAGCCATTTTGACTGAGCACTTGCTAACAAGGTTAAAAACAGTGATGCTAAACAATTAGAAAATTTACTTGGTGGTTATTGCTTCTCAGTTCTACATGGACATAGTTGAAAACTGTCTTTTTGGAAAGAGATATTGAAATCAGTGAGAAGGTAAAGGTAATGATGACAATACGAGTCAGCAGCCCAAAATAATGTTCTACCAACTTGAAGCAGAATGTCTAGTGACTATCAGAGCTCAATATGTCAAAACTACAGGTTGTGTTTAGAGCTCAATAGATACAAGTATATATAAAGCTCAAGAAACAGAGTTATAGCAAGAGGATTATGACAATTCAGTTTCAATAGGCAGGGCCATAGGAAGTAAATTTGAAATGATGCAGCCAATGATGCCACATCCACTTATAATTATTTTCTTTAGTATGACAATTTTCTGTACAGAAATGAATCCTATATTTCTGCTGACAGGCAAGTGCAACAGACAGAAGAATGTTCGAAGAAAATAGAAATCTCACAGAAAAGCATTAAGGAGAACCAAATGGTTACGCTAATCTCCCAGTAGCTTCAATATATTGATAGAAGTTATTGCATTACGAGTTTGCTTAATAATCATTAATGGAGGAATAAAGTTCTAGCTAATTATGGATGTAATAATCCACTCTCCCACCATATACAGTGTCTCCAATTTTATCACGTATAGTTATAGTTTGCTAAAACTGGCACTGAAGAAAGCAACAAGAAAACTCAGACTTAAACTCCAAGGATTAATTAATACTAGAGTACAACATTAGGTCTCAATTGTTTAATCCTAGATTTGTCATTAGGGACTTTGGAAAAACACATGAGGGAGGATGAATTTTTTGTTGTTTTTGGCATTATAATAAGATATTCTGAAAACATATCACAGTACTACAAAAAAAAAATTAAAATTCATTAATGCCAAATGTGGGGCCACCACTCGCAAGTAAAGAGAGAAGAAAGAAAGAGAAGTAAAGAAAGAGAAGAGAAGAAAGAACTTATGGAACACAGAATGCATTTTTGTGTCTTAATTATTGTCGTGTATCATATCATGTAGCTTGCGTGAAAGGACAATGGTGTTGATTTATTGTACGTATGTTTGTGGACTTTGGTGTGCGTGCATGTGCCTGCTCTAGGCGTGAACCCAACGCTCTAGAGCAGGATGTTTAGAGCTTTTCGTGTCAATTGTAGGTGTGGTCTTATTTTTGTATTTATAGTTCGTCCTCGTGTGTGTGAGTTCAGTTCTTAGTCGTTGCTCTCGTTACTCATATCATTTTCGTTAGACGTAAAACTCTAATCTAGAAATTGTACTGCGCGGCGGGAATTAGACCACCCTCCTGGCGTATGAGTAATTGACTGGAACTCTGGTGGCAGCGTTCAAGCTATCTCCCCCACACCAAACAGTTCCAAATTCCATTGCAATATTAGTCTTATCACACTAATAGCACTTGAATCTCATTTAAACAGTGAAAAGAACTGATTTGCTTTGGACAATACAGAATAAATGAAGAACAACAAAAAGGGATAAAATTAACTAGAATGTTTTGTTCAGATGCACAAAATCTCATGTTGATATCTTGATTGGTCGCTTTGAAGATCAAGTGTGACACTGTGGATAACAATCTGTTTCGACAGTCAAGCTCTCGTTATCACAACAGTGAATGTTATTACATTATTGTTGAGAGAGTAGCAATACATTTTCAAGGACTAATGGAATGGCAGTGAATGATTCGAATGCAGATCTCATGTAATTTTACGCACAAATTCAAATTTACCAGTGTGACAGTGTGTGAGTGTTTTTTCCTAGATCACACAGCAGTAGCTAAACATCATGAACTATAGGAGAGTGGCATTCTCTGCAATAGATATCTTTAGACTGACTGCACTATAAGCTTTTTATTTTGCTCTGTTAAGTAGCTAACAACTTCGTTAATGCTTCTATTTCATACTTAAATTTTCTCCACACTTATTCATCCCAACACAATGACTGTAAAGCATTCAATAATTGCATTACTTAGATACCCTAATTGGTTTAATAAACCAAACTGCTTTTGGCTGCTGCTATGAGGTATATATTTGTTGGTGAGTGAGCGAGACACTATCAGCAGTAACAATTTGAAAATGTGTTTGTTATTGAGTGAGTCAAGTGAGCGAGAAACTATTAGTAATGCATAATCATATATATATGCATGGATGGATGGTACTTATGCCTCTGAACGCAAATGGAAGAATTTTTCTCCTAAAACACGGCTTTTCTGGCGCGACCCCAGTTTCTTCCGATACTACAGCATTAACAAATCTTATTTTCAAATTAAACTCAAAATTGTTAGTGAATTCCATAAACTGTTAGTGCGGCCGGTTACTCTGGCATTTAAGACCCTCTATCAGACATACTTTTCAAAACTTCGCAATTTTGGGAGGCTGCAAAGTGCTGATTTTTGGTTGTCAAGAGCCACAGGTAGTCCAAAAGCCTTAATAATGATGCTAAGAAAGCTACTACTACTAGGGGGAAACTGAGGTAAGTACATAATTGATAACTAAAATTACAAAAATAACTCTTTTGGGCTTTCTTTTTTGCAGCTGATAACTTATTGTCAAGAGTGACTGGTAAATTCGGAGAGTCTGAATGGCTTAAATTTGATACTACAGAATATACCACCACTCAAGAAAATGAAGAAAGTAATTTTGTATTTTTCTGCTATAACAAATGGTGCTTTTTTTGTAGCTGAGAGCTTGTTGTCAAGAATTACCAGCAATTCATTAATTAATGAAAATAAATTTTATTTGATGCTACAGAATGTACAAACACTCTGGAAATTGAGGTAAGAAGTAACTCCATTTTTTAAGCAAATCAGATTGAACGATTACAGTTGACTTAGCTACAAGCATTCCTCAAGAAGCTAGAAAATTCCCTTTGGTAGAAAATAGACTTGACAATAATATCTGACACATGTACTTCTTTAAATAACACTAAACATTAGGGTGGAATAAGTCCACATTTGGCGGACCATATTTGCTAGCACCTTTGGCCTGGGGGGGACCAAATCTGCTAGCATATTTAGTTACTGCTATTGGATTTGGTTCGATCGGACTGAAAACCGCCCTGACCAAATTTCAAGTAACATCGGCATCTACGGTTCATAGTTGTATATATACATATATATCGTATGTATATAAGTGGAAACACAAAACATCTGATCAGTTGAGCAAATTTAAAACATAAGTTGCCGCCATCACTTCGTTACACACCATCCTTAACTAGATAGAGAGTAAGCAAGTATATTAAGTATTGTAATTACCAGTTGATTCCAATATGAGACACACCCACACTTGAAGTGATAAGACAATGAACAATGCCCACCAAACTGTATTGCAACTCAGAATATTTCTTGATAGGTATACTTCCTGTTAGCTTTTTCTAGACACCACAATAATAAATAAAATATAATTACAGTTGACAGGGTTGTTTTGGCATAAAATACTTACAGCATTTTTATAATTAGAAAATGACATGCAATGATAAAGAAGCTGGATCTAGCTCTAAACTAAATTCAATGCAAACAAGCCTTGAGAAAATAATTTGTGTCTAGCTGTGAATTGTCATTGTTGTCTCTGTCTCACTATCACTTCTGGGGAGGAGAAAAGGGTCAGGTGACACCTGCTAAACTTCCTAGACATGCCAATATGAAATCAATAAAAAGTTTTAATGACTTAAGATTGTATATAATCCCAAACTACTGGATGTCTGCAGAAATTTTCAGCTTGATTTTCTAGAATGTCTACCTGTTTAAATCGATGGAGAGCTTACATAAGTCCCGTTTGTGAGAAGTTTGAGCTGTGAATATTTTGTAACTCTTATAACATTCGCAAAGAATGTTATAAGAGAATTGTTTTGAACATGTGCTACAATCCACTTAAAATTGTGGGTATGGTCTCAAATAAAGGCCAGATCTTGGATGAGCTGGCTGCAGTTACTCCTAATGTTTGTACTATTAGTATTACTCCAATACTTTCGTATTGTAATGGGGTGTTTTAGAACGATCAGTAGGGATTTTGCCTCCCTCCCCACTCACCCACCCCACCCTCCCACCATCCTGAAGATGATTTTCCCCACACCATTAAAACAAAGATCTTCAATGTCCTCCAAGAAACCGACCAACTATTTTCTCATTTGCATGAAGGTTTTAGATTTAGCGACTCAGTAGTTATTGTTCTTCTATATGATAAAGAATAAAGAAATAATTATGTATATATATATATATATATATATATTATATTGATATTCAGTCAGCATGTTTGAGATAGAAAAATTTGCCATTTGAACAATTCTTAAAACATATGCTGATGCTATCACTTTGTTATTCCTCCTTCTGAACTAGCTAGAGATTAGGCTAATATATTTGTGTTGTAAATACAAGTTCATTCCAATATGAGACACACACACTTGAAGTAATAATGCAATGAATGATGTTAGCCAAGCAATTGCAACTCAGAATATTCCTTGATTTTTGATCAGTCATGCCATAAACGGTGTATATTTGTGTACTTATTTTGTGTATGGTCCAGATATTTTACTAATATATAGAAGCACCTATGATTCACAGTAATAGGAAAAGGAAACAACAATATAACTTGACTAGCTACTTGGAAACTGTTACTTCACTGCACCAGCTACTGCAAGATTAACTACAGCATGTCAGTTAATATTGTCACCTTCGTTATAAAATATCCCTATCTGGCCAAAAATTGTTTTTCTGGAAAAATAGATATAATATTCACTATTCCTGAGCGAGCTGAAGAGCAATATACCTACATTTAGGGGAATTGTATATATTCATTATCTACTCTTCTCATGTGTGTAAAATCCTCCTTCACTTGAATAGGGCTTCTTGATAATTTTTATAGCACTTCCATAGCCAAAACTTCTGAATTTCCCCATTCACTGGAATATAATTACATTCTTAACTACTTGTATTTTACTTGCTAAGCCACTAATAATCTCCTGAGTACATACTTGTTTGTTTGTTTTTTACAGAACTTCTCAGATTATGCCCAGGCTATCAAGGTTCTATGGCTCTCGAGGCTACCATAGTATTAATGTGCCAACAATACCACCAGTTCATATCAGAAATCATGAAAATTAAACAATGGCACATGTATCCTCTACTAAATTTACATACAACAACTAGGTAGTGGTGACCCTATTGAAGCTGGTCTTTTTCAGCTCTGGAGTGATAAAAAAAATACAATTGGGCCAACTATCTTCAGGATTTTAAAGTTTAAACTATTATACATTAGTTGCTTCAAGTAAAATCTTACGTCTTATGTGTACCTTTATAAATTGGTATCATAACCTCATTCAGTTAACTCGACAAACTCACCTGAGACAGAGTCCGACAATGTGGGAAGAAAACCAAATCTCGAGGAAGGAAAGCGCAGCAAGCTCAGCCCCACCCCTTTTGGTAAGACCAAATAAACATATAGCATGTGATGCTCGTCGTCCTTGCGTTCAAACATCGCAATCGCCTAATTCGCCATGAATCGTACTAGCCAAGCTTTGCCAATTCTAACTGAGGTGAAGGTGGGAATCGTACGAAGTTTGACCTTTGCTGTAGCTATTGCCTTTCAGATTGTGTCGGCAGAATTTTTAGCAAAATAGGTACGAAAGCAATGAGCATTGTGTTGAGGTAACTGTTGCTAAGATTTAGGTTTAGAGATCATTATAGGTAAAGTTAGTAGTAGTAGTAGACAGCTTTGAACATTAATCAATGGCTACTGTAGTGGACTGATGGGTGAAAATTTATATAAAATTTTTCCGACATCCTAGTTAGCTAGCTATCCAAAGAAGGCAATTCTTTCAACACAACAGTTTATTTTCATTCATTCATTCAAAACACAAGGTACAACAAAAATATCTTGATGATGGTCAAGTAATATCGTCTAAATAATCATTACACAATACATGAGGATAAGTGAATTGTATGAAATTAGTGCATAAATTATTGTGCTTTACCAATACAAAAGGTGAGATCAAGCCATTCATTATTATAGAAAGATGGGCTAAATTCCCCACTTTTAGACCAACATGTTCTACCAGATTTAAAAAGGATTGATTTTATGCTCCAACTCAAAGTTTTTGAACAGCTATGGCTGCTGGAATTACTCCATTACTGCTGTGGGTGCCAGGACTACTCTTTGTACTGCCAGAATTCATAGTTCAAGTCTAAAAAGCCTGGACAGGAAACCTCCTTACGCGTCATTATGAGGCCCCACCCACAACAGGAAGTAAATTTTAAGGAAGCACAATAGCTGCAAAGAATGGTGCCATTGTGAAGCAACCACTCACTTCTGAGTTGTATGGTTTTTGGCCATGTTCACACATATTAAAAGAGTACTTTTCATGATATTTGAAGAAATAATAGTTTTCCACCACAGTTACCCTTTAGTGGCAGTTCATTTAGATTTATTTCGGGATGCTACACTGTATTGTGTCATAGGTAGTGAATGCTCTCTCATGAACTTCTAAAGAGTAGTTCTGGAACTGAACTGTCAGAATAGACAAACCTAAATAAGATTCGCTTTGTTGGGGAGTTTAATAGTGTTTTAGAGTAGATTCATCAATACCCTGGGCATTCCTCGACTGTTCAGAAAGCAGCAGTGTTAGGCAGGGGTTGGTTTCTTGTGTAACATACAGTTGCCAATGGTTCAACCAAACAGAGGAAAGCTATTGAAGGTATTACTTTTGCCCCAGGGCTGCTCTTCGAAGATGAAAATGGAGTAATATATGTGTCAAAGTAGGACAGCATTGAACAACAAGTCAGGGTACTTTTTTAAGCAATGATGAAACACAAGATCCTCTAAATCTGAGCCTAACACAATATATAATAACTTCTACATTAAGTTTGCTACTTTATTTCAACTCCTGTGGAGTGAAATTTGTTCACAAGGCAACTTGTGTTTCATTTTATTCAGTTACAGGCATTATCGGCAGGAATAATTTGTGTTGTAGTTTACCGCAATTATCTCATGAGTGGAACTGTCAATCTTCTAAAAATCATAACTTGTTCTCACTGTTTATAGTGATGTTTTATATCATCTGAAAGCACTCTTTCTACTCTTTAAAGAGACTGGGTGAAAAAAAATTTTTTGGTTTAAGTGATTCACAGTTTTTCAAATTATCATTAGACATCCACTATTTTTACCAAAAAGTTAACATAAAATAAAAAAATATATTTAGAAACATCCCCCAAACCACTTCTAAACAAAGTACAAATTAATGTATATATAAAGTTTGAAGTCTTAAGGGTGCTGGGACATAGCAACGCGCGCGCACCCGCACGCATCACAAATCACCACAAAAATCCGCCGTGCTCGCAATAGTAAAAACGACCGCTAACTTAGCTTGCGCGGGTAATTCAAAGCTTCCCGTCCGCCAATTGATAAAACTAACCGAGGCCCCGCCCTGCTATAAGTTGTAATGAGCGCAGCTGTTTGATATTGTATTTCTTGGCTTACTTTATCAGTATTGTTTCTCCCTAGAGCAGACACTGGCTCCCAGATTGTCTCCAAGCCTTGACAGGTAAATAATACCTCACTAATGACTCCATTATTTTAATTTTTTATTCTTGTGCAAAACTTCTTGCTGATATATCACTCATGATTTTTTTTATTTTACAGTATTGTGATGACCAGTGATAATTTTTATGAATGTATATAATATAATGATACTTATTTTATATAAAAAATAGTTTGAAATAGCCAGCTAAATATATTTTGTGATGTAGCTAGCTAAGTAAGGATGAATAAACAAATGAAGTGAATAGCTAAGTACAGAAAACTGTACACAAACTGAAACTGTAGAGTTTTCCAGCAGCAAAAATGGTTCACTAATCTATTAATAGGTACATACAACACTGAATATGCATCTAGCTAGCTTGATAAAAGGCTTCCCTTACCTGACCATGCCGAGAAAAACACTATTAACAAGACTACAATAATCTCCTCACACTCGTTTCAGTGGGGCTTATCATCGAGAAGGAGAGGCGGCCAGAAAACTGGTTTGCTAACCGGTAGGCGCCCGAAAGTTAGATAGCACCTGGAACTCACTTTCCCACGGGAATCAATTGAATCTGTTGTGGGTGTGGTTTGAATGCAATCAAGTCTCTGCTAAAAAATCGCGTGAACTAATTTTTAGTCCAGGAGTCTATTTTGTGTTACTTCCCAGAAACTATGCGTAGAAATGACTCCAAATTTCGTACACAGGCTGACTATAACCTTAGCTACAAAATGTTCGTTGCAATTTTTTTTGAAAGATAAAAATTCGGGCGCGCTGCCGCGAGGATCAAATGAGCACAATCAACTAGACAAAACAAAGCAGAATTGAGAAAAAGTACAACGAAGGTTTTGAAGACAATCAACAAATGTAGCAGTAGACGAAGAATGGGCTCGTCAGCGACGGTACCCGCGGAGGAGTTGTGGATTATATACTTGAGGCTGAGGAGCTCGTAACTTGAACAAAACAGGCTCCCAAGGCCCGTTCTTTTTATTTAGTTTGTTGACGTCTTTGAATTTTAGTAGGTGTGATTTCTGCCCATATTTTTAGCTCACTTTGAAGAGCTTCAGATAGGCAATCGTTTAAGCTTAAAGTGGAAAAAATATATATATATATGCAGAGTAAAGTTATGGCAAAAAAAAATCACAAATGATATGACGTTTTATACTACAGAAGCTACCATTACTCAGGTAAAAGAGTAATTTTGTATGTTTGCAAAAATTAATGTTCAACTGCTAGTGTTTTGCAGGAACTAAACTAAATTATAGCTACAATTGTAGTTTATGTTACCTAACTATGCAGGATCCTTCGATATTTGTGCTCAAGCACACTATGATAGTTTATTGGCAAGCGAGACACTTACAGGGGTAACACAATTGAAAATCGGGGATGTTTGTTTATTTATATGTATGGACGTACATATGTCATTTTGTACTTTGAACCTCCGTATTTTTGTGTTCGCTCCGCGTTCGATCCCGTCCCAAACTTCACTAAACAGAATCCTCCGGTTTAGCAACCATTACCCGTATCACCTTAGAAATTGAATTGTTTACCGCTTTGAATTGTTTTGCGGGTGCAGTTAAAACTCAAAAACTTATGGGAGCTCCATTTCTATTCGAGAGTGTGGCAGTGGTAAGTTAATACGCTATTTGTCAGAGTTATAAGCCCTACTCAACAGCTTTTAATTGAAAATTCATTGTCCACTAGACGAACCACGAAGGTAAGTCTTGCGTAGGTATGTTCAGTTTTGTGAAAGTATTGTGCGTCACAACTATATTAAGAATATCACAAAGAAAACTTTAAATAACGTGATTTGATTTTGTTGCTTCTTTTTCAATTCAAACAGTTGCGGGAGTGGCATTGAATCCCCTTTACCGCATACGTAATTTATAAACTCGAGTAGCTTGAGTGTTAGTTGTTAAAACCAATCATTTAACAATAGTGTAGTTTAAGGCTCGTTCGCCATTTGTGCTCAAGCACCCCACTAGTAATAAATACATATGTGTAGACGTACATATGTCATTTTGTAATTTGACCCTTGCATTACTGTGTTTTCTTTGTGGTCTAACCCTTCCCATATCCACTAAACAGAATGTTTCAGTTTAGTGATCCCTTATCATTCAAGGATAATTAATCAATTGCCCCCTTGTATTATGTTGTATCTAAATGCCACAAAAGATATTGAGGAAAAACTTACTGTTAGACTCAACACTGTAGAATAATTCTTTAGAACTTTTTTTTTCAAGTCAAAAAATGTTGCGGCGACAGGTTACTATGGTACTGAGACTCTTTACCAGACATAATTTCAAGAACTCTGCCATTTACATAGTAGCTTTGTGTGCTTGTAGTCAAGAGCTTCTGTTAAACAAGATAGTCAGAATGAAATATTAGAGACTACAAAAAATACCAGTAGTAAGGAAATTGAGGTAATAAAGCATTTCTTTATTTGTTAGCTAAAGTATGGTCACAACAACTACGTACTTAAACATTTAGAAATCGACAGATAAATTCTTTTGAAGTGTTTGGTTTGTGCACAGGCTTGCTATTCACTTGTGCTCAAGTGCATCACTAGTATAAGTAAATATATATTATGTGCATGTCTATACATGTATATGTTATAATATACATAACTGACATTGAACAAGCCCCAGACGAGCAGCAGCAGCCGCAGCCATCAAGCTAACCCCGCCCTTTGGGAGAAGGCGGGAAAATCTAACCGGAACACTTGAACACTTACCTATAAAGTCATTCTCAGCACATGCTGAACATGAAATCACCATGAACTGTCACCAATAATTGTATGTATATTCTCCGACCCTTTCCAAACTCCGTCCTCTTTACACCCAACTATCTCACCCTCATCCTATTCCCTGTTATGTAGTTCACCTCCTAATTAATCTATAAGTTTGTTTGCGCGAGAATTACCTAGTGCGGCGTAAGCCCTTGTCGGGCTGGGTGGTGATTGAGTGGGCAGACTTCCTGGTCCTTCAAGTTAGTTAATTAGTTTATTTATTTATTATCAGTTTGTTTCGAATCGGGTCTCGGCCTCTATTTGACTGGGGCCCATTTCATGTCTTCGAGCCGGATTCTTTGGACAAGGAATCTGAGCTAGCCACCTATCGACTATCTACCTGACACCTAAGACAAACGGGAGCCAGACATCCGTCTCTCACTGCTGGTGGGAGACATCACCTGACAACAACCAAGTTCACTCCTACGACTGGGAGCCGTATCAACCTGTCTTCCACTCCTGGTGGAGGACACTATCAAGCCTTTGTTGACTGCGGTTGACAGAGCACTTTGGTCTGCCTTCTGGACATAGAAGACAGAAGAGCTCTCCTCTCAACTGAGGAGACACTCCTAACACGTGCTGATTTCCCAACTGAAGACAGCTGAGCTTCTCTCCACTGAGAGAACAACCCCGTTGCCCTTCCCAACTGAAGGGCAACCTATCATCATCCATCCCTAGCCTGCCACAGCAGAATCATCTAAAGTTGTGAGGAATAATTAATTAACTAAATTCTTTAACAGAGTTTTAGTAAACGACAATCCCTTACCAGACTAGACTTTAGGAGTTTTCTAACTGGACGACCTTTACCCAGTTGGACTTAATTAAATGGCATCAAGAGTGGTCCCTTTACCTAATCAACCAACCTTGTTTGTTTATTTAATGATGACACTTTACCCGACCTGATGGCTGAGTTCAGAGAATTGACGACCCCGTACCCAATTGGGCTAAATTTGTCTATACATGCATCCACACCTTTTCTGACTGACTTAGGACAACACAGGTGGTCTTTTAGACTAGGATAGACATCTAGACATTTATCGTTATCGTAACTAGGGTTGCACAGGACTTGTGGTAGACAATACTACAAGTCAAGCCCGTTAACTTGCTAGTAGCTGTTTGCCTCGTGTGCAGACAGTTGCAGACCATCCCTGTCGGAAGGACCAGTGTCAGTCTCTGTTCGTCTCCAGGTACCTAGCTTTATTGGGGAGCCGGGAACGAACAAATTCTTCCACTGCCGGCAGGAAGACTCCATTAGCCAGCTTCTTTGGGCTTCTGGTAGTGATCTGGTAGTGATCAGGTACCTTTGCGTGCGAACGCTTGACGCAACGCAGACCGCAATGCCTAACCTTGTGAGCGTAGTTGTTTGCAGGTACCACATCAACGTCGACATCATCAACGTCAAAGTCATCGTCACATCTATCGACACAGAACGATCAACGTTTCTATCAACCAACGTCAACGTCAATGCAACGTAACGTAAAGTATTCCCCCCTACTAGCGTATACACTACCGGTTCCAGGACAAGGGACTGGTTGCTGCTTAAGGAATCTTTACTGACTCCCTCACCTACCTCCTCAGAAAGCTCGGTGATCCCGGCTTACATATATCAAGTCATGCCTACTCTAAAAGAGGAGTTGGCAGAGATCCGTATCTTGCCTACATCCGAGCCCGTCGCCAGGCGGATTCGGGCACGGAAGGTGCAGTATGGGAGAATCAAGAAGCAGGTTGAGGAGTTGGCGGCAAAGCTCCCTGAGACACTCAATCCCAGGGAGCTCCAACGAAAGGCTGCTGAGCTTGACAGAGCCCTCAAACTCTCGAATGCATTATTCTGGACCTGATTGGAGATGACGATGTTCAGGTGAAAGCAGTGGAAGACAACCGAGCTCAATCAGAGAGTGAGCATCTGGCCTTGTCAGACGCAGTAGCCGACTTGGGTCAGCAACACGAGCTGGCTCAGGAGATGGCATTGTCACAAGATGATCTGCAGTGGTTCATAGACCAGGGTGAGCCAGCCAGCTGCAATCAACAGGACGGAGTTTCAGTGGCTGTCAACCGTCTTCCACAGGGTGAAACTGGCAATGCAGCAGTTCCGTGACGTAGAAGCCTTGTCAGACCCGCTGTAAGCATTGTGGGAACTGAGCCAGAGATACAAAGACTCCCTCAAAAAGACCCTAGACACACCTGCAGGAACAATCCCAACGACTTCTACCACCACTACTACCATACATCACAGCTGCAGATTACGACTGGACTTGCCCAAATTCCTTGGTGATCCCACGGAGTGGGTAAGCTTTAAGGCGATATTTACTGCAGCAATGAATAAGGAGGGATCGGATCTTACAGACCAAGAAAAGTGTACGCACCTCTTGGGCTGCATGACAATGACAGCTGCCAAGCAAACTGTAAGGCAATACATGGCTCTCATGGATGGGTACGCTGACGCCATCCAGGCCCTCGAGGATACTTACAGGGGAACCTGGATGGTGTACCCCATCCACATGGCTGTCCTTGCCAAGCCCGAGACTTATACCTACACCGCTGAATCATTGCGGCAAATGCGAGAAACCGTAGACCTAAACCTAAAGGGACTCAAACAGCACAAAGGTGACAATCTCGAAAGTTTCCTGGGGACTTTGTTCGTTTCCAGGTTTGATAAAACGATGGCATATGAGTGGGGCATACATTGGGCAGACAACAATAAACTTCCCACGATCCAGGAAGTCCGGGATTTTTTCCGGAAGAGGGAAGTCTGTATGGTAGAGCAACCCACCACCATAGTACCAAAGTCCAAGCCAGCACCAAAGAGGTCAGGAAGAACCAATCCTGTAGTCACTGTATCGCAGAGCTGACAACCAGACAACGAGCGGTCCTGCAAGATCTGTGGTGGAAGTCAACACTCTATCTCTAAATGTCAGAAGTTCATCGACATGGCAGTCGAGAGAAGGCAGGAAGTTGTCCGTAGTCAGGGCATCTGCATCAACTGCCTCTATCCAGGACATCATGCCAATCAATGCAAATCATCCTTCACTTGCAGGCATTGCAGTCAGAAGCATCATACTATGCTCCACAAAGACAGTACTCCAGCAGTGACAGCAGCATCAACATCAACAACCAATGTAATAGTAGTTTCAACAGGCAATGTAGGGGTGCCCACGATCCTTTCCACAGCAAAAGTCGCCGTAACCAATGGGAGGCTAACGCAGGTGACAAGAACACTTTTGGATGATGGTTCTGTGACATCCTTTATCTCAGAACAGTTAGCGAACACCCTTAGGCTTAATAGGACTCCGTGCCAGAGGAGTTTTACTGGAGCGACCTGCCATCTGCTTGAGTGCAGATCGCAGGTAACAGTAAATCTGAACATACCAGGGCCAGCCGTGACAGAACCGATCGCGGTGGTCTGCTACATGGTACAGCAGCTCCCAGAGACCGTGCCGCCAGAGTACCCGGCAGCCGTGCTAAGCCACCCTTTCCTGAAAGACAAGTACTCCTTTTCGGACAAGGAACTGGGTGGAAAAGTGGACTTGCTGCTGGGCATTGCTGATGCCAGCAGGTGTCATTTGGGTCCATGTGTGTACAGTGACGACAAGAGAGGCATGTCCGGACGAGAGACAATCCGGCTGACCTAGCTAGCCAGGGAACAACTGTCTCAAATCTGTCAACATCTAAGCTATGGTGGGAGGGGCCAGGTTGGCTCTTCTTATCTCCAGACCAATGGCCATACACAGGATTGACTTCTCCAACAACAACTGAGGGGTTAAGGCCTACGGGCGTCATGACAACATCAGAAGTCCCCACATTCCGTCTGTGGGAACGATATTCCAGCTTGAAGAAACTGAAGAGGATCGCAGCCTGGGTCATCCAGGCGGCTACGAAATTCAGAAACAAGCCAGTCTCCAACTCCAAGGAATTGACAACCGAGGAGTTGGAAGCAGCCGAACGGTTGATTCTCTCCAGGGCCCAGCATGAGTGTTGGCCAGAAGTCTGGGAGCACTTGGACAAGCAACAGCAGTTGCTGCACGGGCATCTGCTAATCAAATATCATTTACGTATCCACGATGGACTCATTCGCTTACGTGGACGCGTCAAAGAAAACGAGGTCATCCCATTGAGACTATCATCAACTATCACAAGACTCATTGTTTCTTCCGCCCACAACGAAGGGCATCCGGACACATCAACTTTGATCCGTTTGTTAGGGCGTACCTCTCACATTCCCCGTTTGAAGAGTTATGTCAAGGGAGTTGGTAGGTCATGTGTGACCTGCCAGCGGATGTATGCCTGGCCGATCACTCAACCAACTGGAGACTTGCCTATCGACAGAACCACGCCTACATTATCCTTTACCAAAGTAGGTGTGGACTTGACAGGATCTCTATTTTCACCCGAGGGAATCCGCAGAAACCCATGCGAGTGAAAGTTTACATAGTACTGTTCGTTTGTATGGCCACGAAGGCTGCGCATGTGGAGCTATGACAACAGAAGCCCTCCTGGCAGCTATCAATCGCTTTGCAGCTAGGAGTGAACTACCTAGCAACATCTTTTCAGATAATGGCACTAACCTTGTCGGCGCGAGTCGAACCCTGTGCCAACGATATGCCGGAGAGAAGGGGATCAAGTGGCACTTCATCCCACCCCAAAGTCCACATTATGGTGGGCTCTGGGAGTCCAACATAAAGACACTCAAATGCCTTATAACCAAAACAATGGGATAGGTTCCTCTCCGCTACGATGAACTGGAGACGGTTTTGGTCAACGCCAAAGCCATGATGAACTCTAGACCCCTGGTAATGGCTCACTCCACTGAACCTGATAAACTGCCACCTTTGATGCCTGGTCACCTTCTCATCGGAAGGCCTCCTGTCTTACTACCTCCAAAACACCTGGAGGATAAGCCTATCAACACTCTTTAGGAAGTGGAATGTCGTCCAGAGTCTAACTGAGCAGCTGTGGCGCCGATGGGGAGGAGCCTACATCCAGAGTCTTTGAGCACGTCAACAACAACACCTAAATCCAAGAGATGTCAAAACAGGTGAAGTCGTCCTAGTCCGGGACGAGCAGCTATTGACAGACTCCCAACAATGGCCGCTGGCAGTGGTCACTGCAGTCTTCCCAGGCAAGGACGGGACAATTAGGGTTGTCGACCTCAGACGCCGAGGCAAGATCATTCGACGGGAGATGGAGTGGCTGGTCCACTTGACTTCGAGCACCACTGATGAATCTCCCGATTCTATGTGCCCCTGGAGGATGAACAAGCCCCGGACGAGCAGCAGCAGCCGCAGCCATCAAGCTAACCCCGCCATTCAGGAGAAGGCAGGAAAATCTAACCGAAACACTTGAACACTTAACTATAAAGTCATTCTCAGCACGTGCTGAACATAAACTCACCATAAACTGTCACCAATAATTGTATGTATATTCCCCGACCCTTTCCCAACTTCGCCCTCTTTACACCCAACTATCTCACTCTCATCCTATTCCTTACATGTAGTTCACCTCCTACTTAATCTATACATTTTTTTGCGCGAGAATTACCTAGTGCGGTGGGAGCCCTTGTCGGGCTGGGTGGTGATTGAGTGGGCAGATTTCCTGGTCCTTCGAGTTAGTTAATTAGTTTATTTATTTATTAGCAGTTTGTTTCGAATCGGGTCTCGGCCTCTATTTGACTGGGGCCCATTTCAGACATTAAACATTTGCCGCCCCAGGAAATTATTTCTAGATACTTAATATGCTTCTAGTATATTGTAAACGAATTTTCACTAAAGGCAATATATATAAATGAATAATGCAATTACCTGAAATTTGTAAACGTAGTCAGTTATCTTTGTGAACTGTGAATAGCATTTCAGGTATTTAGGAACCTAAACAGACTAACTAATAGCCATTTGTTTTGAGGCAGCTAAGATCAGCTCAGAGACTGCAAGAGACTTTAAAAGACTGTAAGTTAGTCTCAAACTAAAGAGTGAATGAAAATGCAAGTGTGGAATACTCTAACAAAACTAGGCTGCTGAAAAAGATAAAGACCTTAAAAGATCACAATTAATATACAGAATCATAAAATTGGTTCTCTGTAGCTAGGTAGGTTAAACATGGTAATGATATCCTAACATGGTAATAATCTGACCTATACACTTCTTTATAACACTAAACATTAGGGCTGACTAAGTCCACATTTGGCAGACCAATTTGCTAGCACTTTTGGCTTGGGGGTGACCAAATCTGATAGCATGGTTCGATCGGACCGAATACCGCACAGACCAAATTTCATGTAACACTGGCATCTATGGTTCATAGTTGTAGATGCTCATATTCTCATACGTTATGTGAATTATACATGTATACATAAATATAAGTGGAGACACGAAACATCTGATCAGTTGAACACTTTTTAAAACATATGTTATCAACATCACCTTAACTAGATAGAGAGTAAGCAAGTATATTAAGTATTGTAATTACCAGTTGATTCCAATATGAGACACACCCACACTTGAAGTGATAAGACAATGAACAATGCCCGCCAAACTTTATTGCAACTCAGAATATTTCTTGATAGGTATACTTGCTGTTGGATTTTTCTAGACACCACAATAATAAATAAAATTATAATTGCTTACAGTTAGTTGTTTGCATAAATACTTGCAGCATTTCTATTATTTCAACGTGGCACGGAATGATAAAGTAGCTGGATCTTGCTCTAAACTAAACTCCATGCTCACAAGCCTTCAAGGATTTCTGATTATTTAATGCTTGAAGTGCACTACTAATAGATATGACTAAATTAAAAGTATTGCGTATTAATAATCAATCTACTTTACTGATTCCATATCACCATCCAACTAACTTTATGGAGAAAACTATTATGGAGAAAATAATTTATAGTCTAGCTTGTGAATTATCATATTTATCTCAGTCTCACTATCACTTTAGGGGTGGAGAAAAGAGTCAGGCAACACCCTCTGTATTTCCCATACCTATTGAAATGAAATCAATAGAATGTTCCATGACCCATGATTGGATTTAATCCTGAACTACTGTAAGTCTGCAGAAATTGTCCGTCTGTTTCCTTTAACTAATTTGTTTAAATTGATTATGGAGAGCTTACTTCAGTCATTTTTGTGAGAAATTTGTGCTGTGAATATCTTTTAACTCTAATAAATTTACAATGAATTGTTTTGAACATGTGCTACAATACACTTAAAATTGTGGGTAAAATTCAGAGGCCCCCATCTTCAAGATATGCTACCGTTGTCACTACAGAACGATTGGTACTACTGACAAAACTCAACTGCTATCACGCATGGGTAAAGGGTTTATAAGTGCAGTAGCTAGCTTATTGTTGACTATATAAAATTGTGGTGTGACACCACCCCACATTAACAACATTAACTAATTAAATAGTCATTTACTTTCTGTACCATTAGCTACATCTATTTACCTATTGCTGTATACAAAATTAACTTATTCATATTACATCTTCTCATGCTATGTATAGACTAAACAACTTACTCACATTATATCTTTTCAAGCTATGTATAGACTAAATACACACCACTCACCATTCACCTATACATATATCATTCGTTCACTTCCTTTTTTTCCCTCAGTTCTCAGTTTAAGCATAACTTGAAAGACCTTCTTAAAACTCTGACTACATCGAGAAACTGGGGTTAGGGCCTTGCTAGCTAAACCCTGGGTCGGAGAATTCAAGAGCCTAGCATTGATGTGTGACTTAGCTTGCTGGGTGCTAGCCTGAAACTCTGGTGGCAGCGCAACTGTGTCTCTTAGGCTAACAGTGACCTGATTCCACCACACCTGTTGGCAGCGGTGCTCCTATGCTTTTTCTTCTTGCTAGGAGTTAAGAGATGAACTCACGACAAGCTACTACAGCTGTTGTTCTCTTGTGTTCCGATAGAGCTAAGCACGGGAACTGAGACAAGTGAGCTTTACTATTTGCTATAGCTATATTTTCTCTCTTTTTTTTTTTTCCTTCTGTTTTAATCTTCTACTCCGGAGCTCAGTAGAAGCTAAGTTTCCTCCGATATGTATTCATTTTGTTGTTCCTTTGGATTTTTTGTTTAGAAGCCATGACAGACTCCGACACACCGATACTGACAGCCGGGAAAAGCGACAAGAGGCACGGACTCGGGGCGAAGTCTGCCACGTCTGGCGATTTGGACGAAGATCTGGTGCGCTTAGTTAGCCCTGATCTGTCTGGAGACTCCACAAGCAGTGGTGTTTTCATCGGCCAGAAGTCCGAGGTACATGCCCAGCCTAGAGATACAGACCCAGTTTTGGGGTTTGATGGTGACATGCACACACATAGTGCTAACACCAAACACTGTGCACGCACTAGTACTATTATAGTGCACGCATATAGTGCTAACACCAAACACTGTGCACGCACTAATACTATTACTGTGCACACGCATAGTACTAACACCAAACACTGTGCATGCACTAGTACTATTACTGTGCACGCACATAATGTTATCAAGTACTAGAGTCATCCTTATTAGTGTTATCACGTACTAGATTTATTCGTATTAGTGTCAGCACATACTAGTGTCTGTCAGTTGTAGTATGTTCGATTAAGTTAGTGTTTGCTAGTGTCAGTTTGATTGTAGTAGCTGTTGTTGTAAGGAAATTATGATACCCAATGAAATAATTTACTAATCAGGTGATCTTTGGAGGTATGGGCGAAGTCCTTGAGGCCAAATTATTTCTTCACTGGTGGGCATGTCACATGATGTCACTTCCAGTTTCACTTCCTGTCGCAAAATTTTGTCCTTCGCGGTTATCTGAGGTGGGCTTGTGGTTTTTTTTTAGTGTGTACACGAGAGTCATTCTTTTTAGTGCCCGCATGTACTAGAGTTATTCTTTTTAGTGCCCACATGTACTAGAGTCATTCTTATTAGTGCCCACATGTACTAGAGTCATTCTTATTCGTGTCAGCATGTACTAGAGTCATTTTTATTAGTGTTCGCACGTAATAGTTTTATTTATCTTGGTAATGTCTGTTTTTACTATTGTCCACTAGAGTATTTTTTTAGTGGTTTTAGCTGAGTTGGGATAATTATATTGCATATTCAATGTAAATAGATAGATTTTGATAACACTGGACATAAGAATAAAGTAAAGATGTTTATTACTTGTATAGATGATACATAAGTTAAAAGAGATGACTAAAAATAAAAAATAATAATTAATAATTGATGTCTGTACTTCTAATTCTATTAGAAGGGCGTGACGAAACTGGTGATGGTGAAGGAGTTGGTGATGGTGAAGGAGTTGGTGATGGTGAAGGAGTTGGTGATGGTGAAGGAGTTGGTGAATGTGTGGTGTCAGTGTCTGAATGAAGTGAAGGACAAACTATGTCTTTGCATGAATAGGGGACAAATTCACGTATTATTTCCTTTACACAGATGAAGCTGTTCCGTCGGCAGGCAACGGACACAGTATCGGAAGGGGAAAGAAAAGTGGGGTCGGAATGGGGTGGTGACAAGAAAACAGATGAGTGGTCAGGATGCAATGATGAAGGCTCGATGTCTGGTACAGAGCAGTCTAAAGAATCCAGAGGATCATAGAGGTCATCTTCGTCTTCAAACAGTGGAGTAGCAGAGCCTGACTCTGCTGATGAGACATCCCTAGAAGATTTATAATAAGTTGTTTTGTTTTGTTTTTTTATCGAAAAAATTATTTAAATTTAAATTTATTACTTTCATAATAGTTGGTAAAATGGCCATCAAATTCTTCATCACCTAAAAAAAAAAAAAAAAAAAAAAAAGATGATATACTGATGAGGGTTATAGTTAACTGTAATAAGTGACTTACAGTCAGAAAGCGGGTCCTCACTTCCTGGAGCCATGAATTCATTTATGAGCTCCTCTATGCTTCAGCGTCAGCTCCACCCATCATGTCCAGACCATCACGGTGACTGAGGTTTAATGCTCTAGCAAGATTCCTGGCTTCACTCATGATAGCCACTGTACTTACTACTAAACTGAGAGCTGTATTTTCCCGCCGTTGATGGCGGTATTTACCGCGGATTGGGCCCGCGCTAAAACACAGACTTAGTAACGGCCCGAATACGAGTTCAGGAGTAAGTGAAGTTCATGAATTCTCGGGCTTAATATTATCATTCTAAAGAGGGCCTGATCTTGAAAATTCGCAGGTAGGTGTTAAGGGAGGAGACCCATAGCAACCGTTGGTAAGGCTGTGGGAAGTGTTAAGTGCTATCAACCACGAAAATCTACCACCCTCACCTGGCTCCGCACGCATCTCGCAAACATAACCACCGCTTGATATATTAGCGGGCGTAGCTGGGCAAAAATCTCGAGAGTCCCTAACCTCAGTAGCCTACTCGTGTGTTAGCTTTGACCACGTTGTAGTTACAACCAGCTTTAACAGCAAACTATAATCATGCCTTCCAGGAAAAGGAAGAGGGCTATTAGTGCAGCCACAGAAATGAGGAAAATGAAATGTGTTTTGAGAAGTAAGAAATAAGTAAATAAATATAATATTAAAAATATATATACATATATAATATAAATAAAATAATCGTGTATAGACATAAGATTAAGTCCCAGCAATAGGTGGAGCTTCCACTGATACTCTTGATGATCCTTCCTTTACTGGTCATGATGTAACACCCTCTCTTCGGCAGGAGTCATCATCAGAAGTGCTCCCTGATTCACCTTCTCAAGATTTAGTGTCCACTCCTACTGCTCCACCATGTGAATCACACCCTCCAGCATTTTTTAGTCCATCTCAAGTTCTAAATGATCTCACTACCGAGTCACATGATGACCAGCAAACCCCTCCAGGAGAACTGTCCAAGCACTTCAAATACAGCCAAAGAAAATAAGTCCTTTTTTTCCAACCCGGCTCTTTTCAGAGCCACTATCTCACAGAAGGTTTCACCTAAAATGTTCGCACACATAATTAGTGGGCTATTTCTTCAAATCCATACACTACTAACTAATTTGCTTACCTGTGCGTCTGTAAGGCAGACGTGCTAGTATCGCCTGAACGGGGTACCGTATAAATTCACTGCAGGACACGCTCCCAGCCTAGTACCGAAATCTAACAAGCTGGGTGCTTCTTCAACAGCACCGTAGGTGATTCTTCAACAGCACCGTAGCCTAGGTGATTCTTCTCACTAAAAAGCAGCTGAAGCGGAGCACACCTTTGGTGGGCGGGGCGCAAAATGCAACATCCGGGCCGAGGGGGGGGGGGCGTTATAGTTTCACGCGCACTTCGTTTTGACCCAGCCGCAGTTCGCGGCCGCCTGCAAAGAGGGTGAATTTGCGACAAGTATTTTTGAGCTATAAGGGGTCACGGGATGCAGCCTAAACTTGGAACAGTAATTCGGTGACGTAAGGTGAACAGGCCTACGTTTAGATTTTCTTGATAGCGTGCCAGGAAGCAAAAGTTGACATTAGTGGTCGGATATTTAGAAAAGTAAAGTTGCTATAGCTAAAAACTTAACGTAGGAAGCGGGGACATAATGGTAGGAAGCCGTAGAGTCTTGAATCGGCAGAAAAGCTTGGACGGTTGCGGATAAACAACACGAAATGTCCCCAGAAGTAAATGGCTCCTAACTCAGCTTACAAAGATGCCAATGGTCTGAATTTTGGTGTACAGAGAGACCTTATCACCCTAAATAATTTCAGCATGTTAAAAAATTGCCACCATTGCTTGAAGTTGTTGTTTTTTTTCAGCATCAATTTTTAAGGAAAATGTGTGGGCCGGATGGGTCTCCACCCTTAAGGGTTTATTATTTCATATATGCAATAAAAAATAATTGATAAAAAAATGACTAAAATGACAATTTTGATCGTAGCTAAAAACGGTATTTGCCGCGTTATGCCCGATTTTCCCGTAGAGGGTCACATATATGTATAATGCCATTGGTTAGTGGGCTGCGAAGTTGAAGTTCCTCTCCCATCCCATAATTGTGAGGCACACTATAAAGTGGTGATTTCTCACATGAACTACATTAATCCACAAAATACATTATCCCATGGAGCTTGCCGCCCACAAATCATAACATCTTATGCCACTGATAATGGATATACACATATACTTATTTGTCAGCTTATAGGCAATTCATAAATCATGTGGAATTAACTAATTCACGAAGTGACATTGCTGCATGAAGTCATGCAAATGTAGATGTAGAACTATCATTCAGTCTAAGGTTTACTTAGACTAAATGAATACCATTATGCTCCTAAATATGCTTGGTAACTATGGTGATGACCTCGAGTCATGAAGTTATGATGCAGTGTTTCACATAATTGCAAGCTTTTCTTATTGGTCATCATGACTAGTTTGAAATACTCAAGCTCCATCTGACCAAACATCCATGCTTATAATTTTACATCAGCTACAACTTCTGAGTTTCTTTTGGACGTATAAAGCCAGCAACACAATCTACCTTGGCATGAACAATAGTTACAATGCCATTAAAAAAATAAAATCTGTTCTTAGATTGAGTGGTTACAAAGCGTATTATGCTTGATGAGTAGATTAAGGAATTCTCAGATGATGTTTCGGCAGTGAAATAGGAAACTAATTACTCTCAGTTAGTAAAATCAGAAATAAAACACCACACAACTGATATTTGTAAACACACTAATTCAAAGTAAACGATATCTGAAAGGACAGCAAGATGGTAAGATATTGCCAGTTATTTTGAAAAACAGAAGAAAATAGACAAGGAAGAACAGGCAGTGTATATTTTATATCTTTGAAGGAAAGGTTTATCAAATCGAAGTGTTCAGTTATCATGCTAGCATTATGCTTCTGTGCTATAAGGGCAATCATTGTGCTCAAAATTATGCTGGCATATTTAGTAAATCCTAACTGCAATTATCCTAACTTTTCACCACCTTCTTTGCTGCTTTGTACACCACAAAGTCCCATGAGACTGCAAATAGGCACTGACAGAGAGAGGATGTGGTCAACTAAGTATATTAACAACCACAACTGGAACCACAACTTCCCCTTGAGATCTGGAGAGTTTTAACTGGTACTATGTACTAATGCCACCAGAACTCTCCCCCAGATTAGTGGTAGACAAAGGCTTGAGCTATGCAAGACTAGAAGTTTATATAATCTGTCATAATTTGCCATAATATTTTTATACAAGTGACCTTAGTTACATCTCAATATTCCTTAACTTTATAAATAGCCTCAAAAATGTACAATATTGTTGTACTAACCTAAATTAGAATTGCACTATTCTGTATACAAATGACTCAATGTTACTTGTTTATAGCTCACCAAATTCAAAGATCCAGTATAGTAGCTGCAGCACCGTTCATAAGCTATGCCTAGGGTAACTATAAGATTACTGAATGAGGTCCCACTCAACACGCGATTAGAATACCAAGATCTATTATTCATTCGACAGCACAAAAGAGAGTCAGCCAGGCCACTGTTATAATCGCTCGATTCTTCAAGCGGAAGTGAGCACTAAACATGGCAGCCTACTACCACCACACACCCTTCGCAGGGCGGAGGGAGGGTGGTTCCGTGCGCATTTTGGAATTATGCGACCACACCCTTTCTTCCTCGGTATACAATGCGCAATCAGTACTATCTGGTCTATCACCGTGTCGTATGTCTTGTTTGGCTAAGAGGAAAAAAATTGTTAAATTGTGAAATATAAAGTTAGATACTTCCAAGAAAAAAGGGACCTAAGAGTAGCTAACCTGCATAAGAATGCAAAGGTCAATGCAGGTGAGATACTGGGGAGCAGAGGAGGTAGACAGAGGATAAGGGAATCCAGGATCTAACAAGAGGAATAAAAAATAAAGAGATTGCTGAGGAAAAAAAGAGGGAAACTATGGATAAAAATGTAAGCGACTGCAATTCAATTTGCATAAGTTACTTGTTGCTAGTTCTTAGTATTAGCTACTTGAAGTTTGTCCAACTTGTATAAGACTATATCTGATCAATGAAGGCTTAACTGATTCATTGTAAAAAGAAATCGATTACCTTTGAGCCGTTTCTTACATCAAGTCCCATATTGATGAAGACCCTTTTCCAAAGCCAACCTTAAAGCTATAAGATTGTTTTTAACTGTGATGACCTTTTACCCAACTTACACTTTGTCTCTACGATCATAAAAGTTCGTAATAATGATGGTGATGCTAATAATAATAGCCTATAAAAACTACTGCATTTACACGGTTACTTCTATGTATTATATATTTTACAATTAGGATAATTTCATGATTTCAAATAATAATATAATAATAATAATTAATAATAATAATAATAATAATAAATAATAATAATAATAATATAGTCAAACAAAACAAATAAATAAAATAATAAGGATTAGGTGGTGATTGTTCCCAGGACAGAGGCACAGTTCCCTTGCTGCACAGCCACTGAGAGATGCTGGAAAAGATGGTCTCTAGCCTGTGTGTCTCATGTCTCCACCACTATGCAGTGTCAGAGCAGTATGACGTTGGTGCCTCCCCTCACTCCGTCTACAGCTGAGTGCATGTCTGCCCAGTTCATCAACCTTGGCCGAGCAAAGCCTGCACTGGTGTGGAGAACACACTGGCATTCCTAGTCGGAGGCCCACAGCAATGCGCACTGTGTTGTCATCCATGCGAACCCCATGGGAAGACACTAGCAGAACCCTCAACCATGCTCCTGATTCCTTGTCAGATACTGTAAGCAAGTGAGCACGTTCCTCATCATTGAGTGCATCGTCTCGTCCAGGAGATGTTGAGCCGTTGAAATAGTCCTTATGGAATCCCATGCTTTTTTACTGTGAGTTGAGATAGAAGTCGTACAGTTAAATTAGCATTATAAGAAAAACACAATATGATTTCTCTCTGAAGGAAGTAGCAATATAACTAGTCCCTCAACAGGTATTAATAATCTGAAGGCTCTGAAGTGTTGAACACCACCACAAAGCCAATACAGGTGCTTGGTAATACTTCCTTACTTATTAATTAGATTTACCAACTAACTCCTCATAATGACTGTTGATAGAGAAACCCAGGTTTTCTGGATAGACCAGACAAAAATCAGGATTCTTATTTAGACCTGAGTGGGAGGTTGGTTTGGTAGAGGGATCTACATATTTGGTAAAAGGTTTCTCTCAGCATGAGTTCTCCAAAGCACTAATCTGATATAACCTAACAGGAGACAATTGTGTGTGTGTGTGCGTGCGTGCGTGCGTGTTAGTACATGTATGTACACTAGTGAGAGTGTGTGTTTGTGTGAGTGAGACAGAACCTACATAGGTAAGCTGTTTGTGAATTCATCAGAGCACTCAGCTATCATGTGACCACAACCTCACTCACTATGTCAGCATGTAAATAAATGATGGTCCAATCCGTCAGTGATCAACAAATAATATGCATGCGTACACACACACACACACAAACATCGTGTGCACACAAATTAAAGAGATTAAAACTATGTTCATATTGGTATCATTGTCATTGTAGAGTTTAGACCACACATTTAGAGTGGGCTTTATTTAGAATTTTAAGTGTTTAGATGCTTTTTTAAGACTGTTCTGTCCAATTTTAGGTATTGATGTCTATGAAGAAATTTACTGTTCACAGTTATCTACATATGCTACAGTATCTTCTACTAACATAAGTATTCGTCATTATATCAAGGAATCAAAAGCACAATGCATTACACAGCCACCTTATTCCAGAAGTTTCCTTACTAATTCTTGTTTGTTTGTTTGTTTTTGTAATTCAGTTCATTATGCATTAAAACTTCTCCACTATACACAGAACAGAACCAGTAATATTAATGTGGACTTGCCAAATAATTATAATTAACAAAATATTTTACTATTGAGTTAACTGGGAAAATTGATGGAGGTCACTCTACTAATTCACTCATTCTATACACGATGAGATATGACACAAAAATAAGAGTCAGCACAGTGCGGCTGAGGAAAGATTTGCAAAAATGTGTAAAAAAATACAAACCCTCCAGTTATTCACAAACAAAACAAAACTGTTGGGCACAGCAAATAAACATATCCACATGTAAACATTTTAAAAGTGTATTTGCACAGATAAGTTTGACCATACATCTAACTATTTACCTCACTTAAAAGTGAACCTCGGGTAAAGAGAAGAGTCAACATAGACCAACTAGGTGAATAATAAGGCACAAATATAGCTTGCCTCATTTCGCAGTCAAACTGACTGACAGAAGGAGTAAACAACACATCCTATCAGTTTCACCAAATATTCTGAAGGACCAGAGTGAGGTGGTTTAGTGAAGGACCAGGACAGATATGGTGAATAACCTTCCATTCCATAACACAATTCCGTTTGATTAAAAACAAAATCCTTTGGGAAAGTAAAGACAATCGTTCATATTTTAAAGCACGTAACTAGTAGGACACTGATTTATATGTAGCAAATTTAACTAAAACTGGCAAAAAAAGATGGAATGCACATGTAGAGGGGAGGGCAAGGGTCCCCACCATCCCAACCAAGTTTTTGAAAAAATTATAAGGACCAAGGTACTAATACTGGCAATACAGTTTATAGGTCAACTGTATGCTAACTTATGCTCTTCACTCATAAATTAATATTCAAATCTTATAAAATCAACCCTTAATAATATATACTTTCATGAGTTTTGACCTAAATATGTTTGGGCTCCTCCCTGTTGCTAGTGCTGGATTCTCCCCTGATCACGAAAAATAAAGGTAGTTCTTAGTCTAACATCCACGCAGTGGATGTGGTAAGTGTGTACACAAGATATTAAAACACACATTCTAAAGGGGAAGTAAACGGCACACACCAACTCAAGCATTCAAGGAAAGCACATAAATTCCTAAATTATTCCATAACCCACTGGTGCCTTACGTGCTCTCTACATAACTTACGAGACATCCCTGTCCAGCCCTTCTACCTCTCTGCTAGCGTAAAGGAGTGGTCCATTAGGCAAGGTCTACATCTTTTCACCACAGTTAATTTGGTAAAGGATCAATTATACTTACGCTTAACTATTTGGTAAAGGGTCTGAAGAGAAAATAATCAAAGGTAAGGAAGGAGGTGTGGCTATATGTTCTGCGCGTGGCCAAATTTCTAGTAAGAAGGAGCGGGAGGCGACCGGCTCTTCAGAGAGCCCGTTGTTAGTTGTAGTAACTACTATAATCTCTATAGATGTTTAGGTATTAATGAAATTAGGAGATATAATATGGTAATAAAATGATTGTGTCTTGGGGAAATATTCTGGTAGTTCGTGGGTGCATAACAATGTAGTGGTATAGACCTTTTCAATCCGTCGGAGACGCCTTACCTATCACGTGATGACCGCGCCCACGCGATCAGCATACGTAGGGCAAAAAACGAACTGGTTGGTACTCAGCAGCCATAGTAGTGTCAGTTTATGGTGAGATTGAATGCGAGATTATGGAATATTCCAAGTCTTTGGACTATCCCTCTCAGAGAAGGTATGCTAACAAACTCCAGATTGATGGAGAAAAGCTTCCTGACCCTTATGAAATTTTGGACACTCTGTGGCAAGATGATGTAACTAAATGGCCCAACATGGAGTTTGGTGATCTGTACACATATCTTATAGATACAAAAGGTCCTTATACAAAAGAAAGTTTAAAAGCATATAAATCTCTACAAGCTTATAATTATTTTTACAATGGATATGTTCGCACTGTGTACATATTTGAACCATCAAACAGTAATTTTTCCATTCTGAAGGCTAAAATTAATCCAAGTCAGAAGGCACCAGATCAAAATCATGAAGCTTGGGTTATAGTGGCCAAAGCTAGTGGGGAAATCAAGACAGCACATTGTAAATGCATGGCAGGGTATGTTTATTTTAATTGTTTATGAAAATGACTATTATAATGTTGTATTCCTCTCATAGCTTGGGTGAAGCTTGCAGTCATGTAGCAGCATTGTTGTTTAAACTGGAAGCTGCTTGTCGTCTTGGCTACAACAATCCTTCTTGTACTTCCCAGCCATGTGAATGGAATCAGACATTCAAAACTAAGGTAGTTAAGTGAGTAGGAATAATTTTAATAATTAGTCAATTTTGCCATTTTTTCAGGTTAAACCATTGGAAGTTTCAGATATTCAGTTTGTCAAGCCTAAACATATCAAAAGAAGTGATTGTGCAATGGTCAATGAAAAGATAGCAATAAGAAAAGAAGTAGGTACTAGTCCAGAAGATTCCCCTGCTGTTTCCAGTATTGATTTATATGCCGAAATATATAAATGCTTACCGAATTCATGTCTCTTTAGTATTATACCAAAGCATGTTCAAGATCAATTTGTCTGTCCTTCTGCAACCCAATGCAGTGACAGTCCCATGACTGAACCTGATGAATCTCTACAACTAACCAGCTATGATAGTTATTTGCAAGATGTTGATGACCATTTTGAGGATTTTTTTTCATCTGAAGAGTTTGAGAAGGACAGTCAAGTTCCCATGCCATCCTTACCACTTCCACTTACCCAGCTATTCAGTGAAGCTTACAAAAATTTAGATGATGAAAAACTTATTGAAACCAGTAAAGAATTGTTTTTGTCTATGACACTGACACAAGAGGATAGTAGAAATATTGAAAAGTCTACTAGAGATCAAAGAGACAATCCTTTGTGGCATGAGCAAAGACTTGGTCGTCTAACTGCTTCATCATTTCATGACATCTTTGTACGAAAAAGCAATTATGATAGCCTTATTAAGCAATTGCTTTCAAAGAAAGATATTAGTCATATTCCAGCTATTCAGTGGGGAGTTGAACATGAAGATCAAGCCCGTGAAGCATATACTCTCAAAGTGACTGACCAACATGAGAAGTTTCAGTGTAGTCAAGTGGGGCTGGTCATAAATACAAACTATCCACACCTGGGAGCTAGTCCAGATGGGTATGTCACATGTAACTGTTGCGGACATGGTTTGATTGAAATTAAATGCCCCTTTTCGATCAAAGATGGAGAACCTCATCTACTGCAGGACAAGAAAGGCTCATTCATGGATAAAAAGGGATTAATAAAATCACACAAGTACTACACACAGGTTCAGGGACAACTTGAAGTATGTGAAAGGAACTATTGCGATTTTATTGTGTGGACACCAAATGGATTGTATATAGAAAGAATATATAAAGACGTAAAATTTATTGAGAGATTATTCCAGAAACTTACGAAATTTTTTGTTGAACAATTTTTGCCTGAATTAATGACATGCAAGTTACAAATGTGCAAGGTCTACTGTGTATGTCAGCAAGAAGAATATGGGAAAATGATACAATGTGAAAATCAAACATGCAAGTATGAGTGGTTTCATTATTCTTGCATTGGCTTAAGACGTGCACCGAAAGGATCATGGTATTGTAATGACTGCAAAGAGCAAAACAAATAATTTTTTTTTTTTGGTTTTGTCTCAAAATATTTTATTTATTCCAACTATCTAGTTATAGCAACATTATATTATGTTATTGTTACTGCCCTCTTGTTTCCAAAATGAATTTCATATATTTTTCATGCAAACAAAACTTTTGAAGAGATTAAAAATTAAATAACATGAACATAATAATATAAGTGTACAAAATTAGTGAACTAACATTGGATGCAAATTACTCAAAGCAGCACACACTACCAGTATTTTATCAATAGTCGTATAATTGAACTCATGTGGTTTTTTTAAAAGTGTGATTGGAATTGTGCTCTGCAAAAGTTTGAAATTCTTAATTCTTCCAATTGCTCGTTCAACATGAATTCTAACTCGAGATAGAGCTCTTGAAGAGTTAATTTCTCTCTGAGATAGCTGTGCCTTTCCCCTCGTAAATGGTGGAATAGCTAGTGAAGCTCCAATTAGAGCTAGGTCATCTGATATATCGAATCCTCTATCAGCCAATACCAAATCTCCGTAAGTCAGTTTGTCCATGAAACCACAGTTAATTGTTAAATGTCTGTCTGATACACGACCGCCCCAGCACTTTGATACAAAAATTATAGCTCCAGTGGGACTGACCGCAACAAGAAACTTTACTGTATTGTGGTGCTTGTAGTTAGAGAATGTCTCTGCTCTTGCTGACAAAGAAGAAGGGCGTTCAATAAATATTTCAGAACAATCTATAATACAAGTAGTACGAATATATTTTTCTTTAAAACATTCTGGGAGAGTGGCACGCAAAATCTCCTGGTCTGGCCAAACTATCACTTGCTTTAGTTCCCTTGATAAAATATTCAACCACTCGTGAAATATACCAGAAACAGAAGATAAACTTATATGGAAGCGTTGGGCTAAATCTTGAAATGTGAGACCCAATCTCAGTTTCATTAATACCATTAACAACTGATTATGTGGTGATGAACAGATAAATACTTTGGTATGTGGTAGAATCAGCTTTACAAGCGAATCAAACATTTTATAGGATGGAATTCCAGTATAAAACAAAGTTAGTTTATCATTATTTATCAGTGAAGCTGCCGGATTGCTTAGAATATTTATAGCTCTTGTTAAGGACTCATTACTTTTTCGAAGATTCTTCACTGATAACTCCAAATCACTATCTGTCATAGTATACTTATCTTCCATTACCACAGGAACGCAACTGGTACTTTGGTCTACCCCATAGGAAGTACTCTGGTCAATGCTATGCTGGGCATGTACCTCAAATTGATCTTCATCGCTACCCTGATCACCAGAAGTCACACTTTCATGATCAGTGCTGTGCTGCTGAGTAATTGCTACAAACTGTTCATCTTCCCTCTCATTAGATTCTCGTCCAGAATTTTCAGCAGGAATCAAATTTTGTCTCTTTTCAAACCTTTCATACCTAGATTTTCTCTGTTGGCTTTTATTCCCAGTGACAGAATAAGAGAATAATGATGGAACATAATCAGGATTATTCTTAAGTTTGGAAGGTTTACCTAGAAAAGTTGATGCACGCAACAAAACAACAACATATTAACTAATGTTATGCTAGATTGCCATGTTATTAGCATCTTACCAGAAATAAAATGATCACTACATATCCTTGAATATTTATTTGGCTGCCATCGTTCCCTCTTAATAGCTTGCACCCAGAGCCTTCTCCGCACCGCATCACCTGGAAATCGAAACATCCTTACGCCCTTCTCTCTGCTATATCTCTTGGTACACCCCACAGCACAGCAACTGGAAGGCATAATAATCTTTCAAGCGAGAGCCTACTGGAGGTAAATGCTTCTTGCCCTACAAGCTTTTACCGCCAACGATCACGTGATACCTGGAAAAGGGTTTCCGTAGAGAAAAAAAGGTCTATAGTTGGTCGTAACATACATAGATGTGTCTATTTTGGTCTGTGAGTATGTGGGTTCTATAGTGTCTGTGATATGTGTCCAGTTGGTAGCAGTTTCCAGAAAAGTATACTTTAGTACTGTTAAAAATGAATATTTTATTGATAATTAGGACTTCAAAGTTGTCATCTTCTTTGCTGATGATTACAGCCGAATTTCTTTTATAAGTAGTCCCTTTAAGTTTTGCCCACTTGGTCCTAAAGAGAAAATGCACAGTTATGGCTCAATTGTGCAATAAGCTGCTATAGTAGTGGCTTACTCATAGGCATTGGTGGTTGATGTGATGATGTCTGGCACTTCTGAGGTTACAGGTAGAGCTGCATGTACATACATATTATATTCAGATAGATTAGTAAGTCTGTATGTGGTGTGATAGTCCCACCTGGACCAGTAGTAATGCCGTTATCCTCGCAGTCTTGCTTGACGCTTCGTGTGTAGCACACATACTGCTGGTAGCGCATGGCCAAAGAGTACGGCAGGTTAGTGTAATTTCCAAGGGTGTGGGTCAAGCTTTTGAAATATGAATGCTTGGCTTCGTACCTCATGGTCCAGTGATGAACAAGTGGACCAAATCTAAAGTAAGACAGAAACTTTAAAACAAGTTTTTTTAATCAGGTAAACTGTGAGGTGATATTAAAACACCATATTATGTGTACTACATAAGAGATTTAGGTTGTAAGTAAACATGATAGAATCACTGTTTATAATTGTAGCAGGCAGTTGCATCACTTCTTTTAGTCTATGTGACTTTACACTATTGGTCCTCGGGTAGCATACATCCCATGCGGATTTCCACCTGTGATGTATTGGCATTCCAATATGTTTTATCATGCACTGGTGCATGTGAAGGAGGGAGTACAGTTTGATGCAATTGCTGTGCAATTAATAGAGCAAGTGCATGAATAGGCATGGCTACTGAACTTGTGGAGCATTGACTTCTCAGAGAGAAACTGGTAGGCTGCATCAACAGGAATTATCCTCATAGTGGGGTTATAATACGTATTTCATTGAGTAACTAAAATCAAATAGTTGCTGAGTATTTGTTTGTTGTACTGTAGTGTTCTGTAACAGTAGACTTACTTCAGTGTGAGGCGGGGCATATGTATCATGAAATGCATCTTGGGAATCACACTGTCACTGGGATACAACTCCTTGAATTGAGTGTGATGCAAACATATTTTTTGAGACAAATAGCTGATGAGATCTTCTGTGGTTCTTGGGCTGAACAGGATGTCTGCAATCCTCATCATAAGAAGATAATTTTCCCAATAGGGGTCTCCTTCAGGAACTAGATCCCCAATGACAATTGGAAGAATTCTTCCTAAAAGCCACATTTGGGCTGCTAAAAGTGAAGGATCATTGTTTATTTAAGTTAATGTTAAGTTGTATTAATAATTTGTATTCAAAGGTTGAGTCATGTACAAGGAATACCTGTTTGTCTGAGAGTGTGTCCATTGCTTGACAACGTAGTGGCATCTATTGTATATTGTACTTGCCAAGGTACTGCTTCACTTCTATCATTTTTTTAAGCATTATTTTTATTTCATATTGCAGTGCTCCTTCCAGGATGTCGTGCATGATGTCAGACTAATCCACCATCACAGACATGAAAATACCTTCCATGGAAAGAGAAGATAGTGAGCTAATCGATTGTATGTAGGTAATATTCGTACAGTACCTCAATTCATTGAGATGTGAGTTTCTGTTGATGCCATATTCCTTAGATGCATTTGCACTAAGCTCTATCTGCACACAATGTTGCCGGTGTGTAGTGGCATCTCTCAGGATAAAATCTCCTTCTCTGAACTGTGTATTGAAATATGTAATTTTCATCTGTTAGTGCATGTTATCAATGAATGAACGTGACAACTGCACACAGCAAGCAGCTGTTATTCACGTCATTCCTGTGCTCTTGGCAAAGGGTAGGGCAAAGGTGAGGGAGAAAGAGAAACTGTTCTCACATGCATTAAAAAAAATTCTGAGGCTCATAAATTTGCCATATCTGTGCATGTATTTAGTCTCGTGACGCAATTAAGTGTAGAATAATTAGCTATGGATATCCTATTATTTACTTGTTTTGTGTTGTTTTATGTTTGTTTGTTGTTTTGTTTGTTTTTTTGTTTGTTTTTTAAATAGCCTAGCTCATGCACAGCTGGAAAGTCTTACCTACATAGAAAAGGAGTGATATCGTACATAGCTATATCATGTGACTAAAGTTTGGTCAGAACCATTTAGCACATAAATAGTTAGGCGTATGTGTGAACTGGGGATACCAGGTTTTCCTTTTTCTTCCGTCCTTCCCCCATCCCCCTCACACACACACACACACACACACACACACCTTGCCGAGAACCATGAGAGGTTAAGTCAGTAAGATACTAAATGCATGTTTGAAATAAGATTTCAATTTAAATGTTATCACACTCACAAAAATCATTGTAACTGGGAAAACAAGTTTTCTAGGCTAAACGAGGCTTTCCTTTCTGTAATGACAAGAGTTCCTTGTACATAAAGCCAATTAACATTTTATACTTAAAATAGGCCATTCTTGGTTTATTACCATTGTATGGATAGATCATTCCAGAAAATTCTAGTTGTTTTTTTTTTTAAGATGGTTTTCCAGTTATCTCTTTCCAATATTTATTTATGTACATATTATTTTTTACTTCCTTTTGTGAAGAATTCAGAATTGTTATATGAGTGTATTTTTCCAGATAAATTTAATCACTGGCATAATCTGTTCACACATGTGCTTTGCTTGCCTTAGTCTTGGCTGCATCTTGAGTTGCCATGCACTGTCTGTACATCCTGTATGCAGTACAGCTTTCTTTGAAGCCTCCAAGGGCCAGACTAGCCAAATTGTCAGCTGATATGGCACACAATGCTCCAAAATACAAAAGTACATGTCAATATCATACTTACTAATTCTTTCAAATCACGAACGATAGGTTTGAGAATAAGATCCATCCCATATTTCTTCAAATGTTTTTCTTTCAGTAGTGCTACTAGATGTATGGATGACCCCCATAGTGCTAGTGAATTAGCAACCTCTATCCACAGATACATGGAATTGCATCCTGAAGGTGGTAGGCGGACTTTCGGCCAAGGCAAGGTATGGATACTAGTTGCCCAGGACATTCCAACTCAGATAAACACCTCTGAACAGGATCAGCTGACTCATCGGCAGCCTTGCAAATAACCTCTAATGAGGTGGGAGTACCAACATCATGATCACCCAATCCTTCCACATCTATATTCCTCATCCATTCTACCTCTCTTGAGTGACCTATACTCTCCAAGCCTAAACTATCAATACCTAAGTTTGTTCACCACTAACTGAATAATTTTGGTGCTCATCCTTTAAATTATTTTGCGAATATTGCCTATGAAACTGTCTTGGTGGGTTTGGCTGACCAATGTTTTGGGAATTGTGGTACTGCTTTTGAGGATAAGTGGTCGGGGTTCTGTAATGGTCAAACTGACCCGGGTATGGGTTTCCATTATAAAGGTTACCCCTTCAAGGAATCATTTATTCAGGAGACTAAGTCTAACTCCACCTTGAAGGAATACAGGGGCTGGGCCAATAAGAGGGAAAATAATTTTCTATGGGAAAATGGTCTCTTACAGAAAGACACATTTGGGCCAGATGGACAATCTTGCAGTGTAGTTGTTGTTCCCAAGAAGTTTAGAGAGGAAATTGTGAGAATTGCCCATGATAATTTTGGTCATTCCAGTGACAAAAGAACGAAGTCTATTATAAGTAGCAAGTTTGTATGGCCTTTCATGATGAAAGATATTAAAGCTTGGTGTAAATGTTGTAAGACATGCCAGCGGCACAGTAAAACTAAACCTGCTAGGGCCCCCATGCATGAGGTTCCAGTACTTACTGAACCCTTTGAACAGGTTGCTGTTGACCTAGTTGGGCCCTTTCCTAGAAGCAGATCTGGTCACAAGTATCTTTTGACTATGGTCGATATGGCCTCTAGGTATCCTGAGGCCTTGCCTCTCAAAAGCATTACTGCAGAAGAGGTGGCTGAGGGTATGGCGGAATTATTCTGCAGACATGGGATTCCCAGAGCAATTCTCGGTGATCAGGGAAAACAGTTTGAAAGTGAGCTCTTTAACCAATTGTGTACAAAACTTAAGATTAACAAATTTAGATCATCTCCTTATGATCCACAAAGTAATGGCATAGTCGAGAGATTTCATGGTACTCTTATACCCATGCTCAGAAAGGCTTTAAATGGTGGTAAAGATTGGCTTCCTTGGTCTAACAGGCTATTACAGGAAATTTGTTAAAAGTTATGCTTCCATTGCTAAACCCTTGCATCTGGCTACTCATAAATCCTGCCCCTCTCAAGTGATCTGGACTCAGGAGTGCCAGGATTCCTTTGGTAAGCTTTGTTCATTGTTATCTGATGCATCATTCCTCACTATTCCCTCAGAGACAGATAAATTGCTAGTGCAGACAGATGCTTCAGCAGATGGACTGGGAGCCTGCCTCAGTTTAATCAGGTATGGTGAAGAACTACCAGCAGCATTTTACAGCAGGAAGTTGACAGATACAGAATCTAGATATGCAGCGACAGAATTAGAATGCCTATAGCTGTGGTCGAGGCATGCAGACAATTTGAAGCCCACCTAGATGGGAAACCATTCTTGTTACAAACTGATCATAAAGCTTTAGAGTCGAGGCATACATCTAAACTCTATAACAAGAGACTTGCAAGATGGGCATTAAAATTACAAGGTTTCTTGTTTAGTGTTGTTTACAGGCCTGGTTCTGCAAATGGCAATGCAGATGGTCTTTCCAGACAGGCATGGCATTCAAGGAAGACAGGAGCATCTGCTCAAACTGAAGATGATGGGAAGGTCAGTGTAAAGAAAGATCTGAAAACTATTGTGAAGTTGGAGCCCAAGGAGATGATGATACTTTCAGACAGGATTGCTCACCGGGATAGTTCGAATTAGTCCCCGGGGGATGTAGGAGCCGGACTCCTACATGGAGAATGAACTCCTTAATCGTTTACTGTTATCTTGTTTCAGCTTAACTCATGCACATCTTTGTTTTCTGTTATTCATTTATCACTCCATTATCAACATTAGCACCACTGCCTATGTTCTAGAACTTTCTCTCCTTGCATGTGCTCTGTGTGTTGCCTGTTTTCTATTGGTCAGTTCAAAGTCGTGTGTTTCTCTGGTGATCTCAGAGGCTTGGCCTATATAGGCACGACCCTCTGAGTTCTCTAGGTCTTTTTCCAGTCTGACATCTGAACACTCTTTTATAACTCTTCTATGTGAACTGGTACGGGTTTAGTGAAGTCCTAGTATATGAGATACAGTGATAGACTGGGAAGAGAACTGGTGGCGGCTACCCTTACTATATAGCAGAACTGCACACTCAACATTGTTGTTGTTGTTTTTACCATATGAGGTTTCATTTCTGTCTACTTCATCATCTTCAGTATTGTCTGGAACATTTGGCTGCTGTTGTAGGTGTTTGATGAGAAGGGACCATGTAGACTGCAGGGTTGTTGTAGAGGTGATTGATGAGAAGGAACCATGTAGACTGCAGGGTTGTTGTAGAAGTGTTTGATGAGAAGGGACCATGTAGACTGCAGGGTTGTAGAAGTGTTTGATGAGAAGGGACCATGTAGACTGCAGTGTTGTTGTAGAAGTGTTTGATGAGAAGGGACCATGTAGACTGCAGTGTTGTTGTAGAAGTGATTGATGAGAAGGGACCATGTAGACTGCAGGGTTGTTGTAGAGGTGTTTGATGAGAAGGGACCATGTAGACTGCAGGGTTGTTGTAGTGTTTGATGAGAAGGGGCCATGTAGACTGCAGGGTTGTTGTAGAAGTGTTTGATGAGAAGGGACCATGTAGACTGCAGGGTTGTTGTAGAAGTGTTTGATGAGAAGGGACCATGTAGACTGCAGGGTTGTTGTAGAGGTGTTTGATGAGAAGGGACCATGTAGACTGCAGGGTTGTTGTAGAAGTGTTTGATGAGAAGGGACCATGTAGACTGCAGGGTTGTTGTAGAAGTGATTGATGAGAAGGGACCATGTAGACTGCAGGGTTGTTGTAGAAGTGTTGATGAGAAGGGACCATGTAGACTGCAGGGTTGTTGTAGAAGTGTTTGATGAGAAGGGACCATGTAGACTGCAGGGTTGTTGTAGAAGTGATTGATGAGAAGGGACCATGTAGACTGCAGGGTTGTTGTAGAAGTGATTGATGAGAAGGGACCATGTAGACTGCAGGGTTGTTGTAGAAGTGATTGATGAGAAGGGACCATGTAGACTGCAGGGTTGTTGTAGAAGTGTTTGATGAGAAGGGACCATGTAGACTGCAGGGTTGTTGTAGAGGTGTTTGATGAGAAGGGACCATGTAGACTGCAGGGTTGTTGTAGAAGTGTTTGATGAGAAGGGACCATGTAGACTGCAGGGTTGTTGTAGAAGTGATTGATGAGAAGGGACCATGTAGACTGCAGGGTTGTTGTAGAAGTGTTTGATGAGAAGGGACCATGTAGACTGCAGGGTTGTTGTAGAAGTGTGTGATGAGAAGTAACCATGTAGACTGCAGGGTTGTTGTAGAAGTGTTTGATGAGAAGGGACCATGTATTCTGCAGGGTTGTTGTAGAAGTGATTGATGAGAAGGGACCATGTAGACTGCAGGGTTGTTGTAGAAGTGTTTGATGAGAAGGGACCATGTAGACTCCAGGGTTGTTGTAGAAGTGATTGATGAGAAGGGACCATGTAGACTGCAGGGTTGTTGTAGAAGTGATTGATGAGAAGGGACCATGTAGACTGCAGGGTTGTTGTAGAAGTGTTTGATGAGAAGGGACCATGTAGACTGCAGGGTTGTTGTAGAAGTGATTGATGAGAAGGGACCATGTAGACTGCAGGGTTGTTGTAGAGGTGATTGATGAGAAGGGACCATGTAGACTGCAGGGTTGTTGTAGAAGTGATTGATGAGAAGGGACCATGTAGACTGCAGGGTTGTTGTAGAGGTGATTGATGAGAAGAGACCATGTAGACTGCAGGGTTGTTGTAGAGGTGATTGATGAGAAGAGACCATGTAGACCGCAGGGTTGTTGTAGAAGTGATTGATGAGAAGGGACCATGTAGACTGCAGGGTTGTTGTAGAAGTGATTGATGAGAAGGGACCATGTAGACTGCAGGGTTGTTGTAGAGGTGATTGATGAGAAGGGACCATGTAGACTGCAGGGTTGTTGTAGAAGTGATTGATGAGAAGGGACCATGTAGACTGCAGGGTTGTTGTAGAAGTGTTTGATGAGAAGGGACCATGTAGACTGCAGGGTTGTTGTAGAGGTGATTGATGAGAAGGGACCATGTAGACTGCAGGGTTGTTGTAGAGGTGATTGATGAGAAGGGACCATGTAGACTGCAGGGTTGTTGTAGAGGTGATTGATGAGAAGGGACCATGTAGACTGCAGGGTTGTTGGACACGTTAGGGTCACCTCCATGCCATTGGTACACGTGAGTTCTAAAGCTGAGGAAGTTTTTGAATTGTCGAAGACATCCATTCTTTCCACATGTTACGGTAAATGTCGTTGATACAGCATGGTACTCCCTGATGTGCTCCATGTAATGCCTCAACCTCATGTTCAGTCCGGCCGTGTCGTCAACAGGACATATTGGACAGATCAGTCTAGCTGCAGAGATCTGTAAACAAAACTTGCATTAGTGGTATGATTCTTAGAGTTGTATAGACTAATTGAAGAGCTAGTAGTTAAACAGCATTCTACATGGATAGTCACACAAGTCAGTGTTAGTGGTAATGATCCTATTTTTATAACGGGAAGTGTGACATCATTAGCAAAACGTTGCATGGAGTTCCAATTGAGGAGGACCTTCACTGCCATATGATGGTTTACAAGTGATTCGCGCGGTTACAATGATTTGAGGTACAGTAAAAAAAATCATTATGATATAATATAGGTGATGATACGGTACACCCATAATTTGTATACAAAGTTGTGATAGGCGTTCTTGCTTTACATTTCTTCACTCAGATTTCTGTGAAACTATTCTAGAGGGACAAATATAAACCATGGGCTAAAGCATGGAGGAAGAACTTGCAAAGGTCAAAGAGTCACAAAGAATTTTAATTTGGTACCTAAATATATTTGGGCCTTGCTTCTTTTGAGATTAGGGACATTGGCACCTCTTATGTTTATATTTAAGCAAAAGTAAAGTAATAGATAAGTGTAATAATAAGTTTTAAGTGATAACAAAGCACTTATGATGATAGAATAGTAAGATATAAATCAATGATTTAGTCGAATAAAGTTGAGCAATGGTTCGGGTAATTTTTGGGGTTGATCTATTTAAAAAATGTAATGATGAAAAAATAATAAAATTGAAATCAATGACTTTGGATAGAATATTATGTCAAAGTTAAAATAAGTTCCAAATATGTCTAAAATCATATATGAATCCTTTTGATTCCAGGATCAATCTTCTCTCTTCATAAAGCAGATACTGAGCCTCTCCAGAACCAACTTCTCCCACAATCATTCCAAAAGGCTCTAACTGAACATTGTGATCTGCATCCAGTTCAACATCATTAGTCTGCAATGGAGCATGTGCACCTGAATTGTGTGTGAGTTTATCACAGTGAATGCTTACCAAACATGTTTATATAAGATTCCTTTAGTGTTTCGAGGATATATTAATTTGAGAAGTATTTCTATAGCTATGTAATCCTGATAATCTGGTATTAGAACACCAAGTATTAAGTGACGAAGTTTTCAAATAGATTGTATTACCGTTTTCGTATGTTATTCCATCTTTAATGTCATACTGTTCTAGCAGCTTTTTAATTGAATTTCTTCTAGCTTCCAACTGTGCAACTTTAATTAATAATCATTACTTTCCAACGCCTCCAGTTATCCATCACTACTACTTGTGGTGTTTTTGTAGCTGCCCAGTATTCATTTTGAAACTATAATGTTTATTTAAATGTTATATTAGCCACAACTTTGTGATTAATCTATGCTTACTATTATAGGATCCTTGAGCAATGGAAAGGCATCAATAACGTCAGTAACATTGGGTTTGTCATCCATGATCCACTGCCGTCTCCTGCCTCTGGTTTGGGCCATCAGCTTCATCCCCATAGCTCTATTGGAGGCTCGAAGGCGAATAGTCTTCATGGATGCTGCTACCTCTGCGTATTCCTCATCATCCAGATCTTCATGCTATAACACAACAGATTAGTTGTAAGTCCCATACTGAACAGACAGTTGCACTTACTTCCTCCACTTGTGCTCGTTTTTCAGAGGTTGCTCAGATAATGGCGGAGTGGTGTTATGATCTCTTCGATAGTTTTTAAAAGCATTTCGAAGAGAGATTTTCCAAGAACCCTTATTTGTTAATGTGAAAGATTGATACTGACCAAGGTGAGAACAAGCACTTACTATTCTATTTCCGACTGGGACTTGAAGGTTGGGGTATTTCATCACTAGTTTAGTGCACACTGGGATGTATTGCTCTGATGTAGGATACAGGGTGTGTTGTACCATTAAAGAGCGGAGTAAAGATATTATCTTTCTCTTTGCATTAGAGGTAACGTGACCACTGTCAATAGCTTGCGATGCGGAATATCCGAATTTTTCTTTTTCAGGAATTATAAAATCAAGGTGCCAATTATCCTGAAAGGTGCATGAGGACTAGTAATCTTAGGTGTATAGTTTACATTCATTGTGACCATGTATGTAGTGACAACCATTGACATTGATAAAGTATCGCTCTTACTGTGTGTGGTGTAATGGCCTGGGATGATGGGGATTCACTGCTGGGACCTGGGTCACTTGCCTATACATAGGTAAGTATCACTTCAGCAATAGTCCTGTTGTAATGACAGGTTACATACAGCATTTATAGAAGCACTATTGTTATTCTGGGTTCCAAATGTGCCACGATTGGAAGCATTTCTCTGTAATATGGAAGTATAATGGCATACAGTACATTAGGTGTTATTCAAACATTGTTTGACCTCTGTACCGGTGAAGAGAGTGTGCTGGCACCTGAATTGTTAGTCTGGAAATAAAATAGCATGGACTAAGTTTTTATTAATGAGAATTATCAATACCTGAGTGAAATCATGCAGTCTGCGTGGCTGTCTTCTACCCTATTATTGTATAGTGACCGCAATTAGATTCAGCATGTGTGTGGTATGTATAAGGTATTGCAATTACTCCAATTACATTTGAGAATATTGGTGTTGTCACGTGACTGTCTGCTGGTGTGCTCTGGTCAACAGCAGGTGATGGTGTACTCTCAATATCAAGGCAATCCATTTCACTGTCCTCCTATTGCAAGAGAAAGTTATCAGTAATACCCATTATGTTCTAGCTCATTTCTAGCAATGTACCAGAGAAGGAAGTAATGGAGCGCCACAAGAACTTGACTCCTTGGTGCTGGCCTCTAGAGAAACACTGAGACTCTATCAAAATGAAATGTGATAGTAAGTTAAGATTTGGAAGTCATTACATTTAGTAACCTGTTTGTGCTTTGTGGTTAGTTGTCTCAACTTCACCCTGTCCCCTATCTTTAGTGCCAGTTCTCTCATCTCCATCTCCGTCAACTGTAAGCAGCATTCTCCTGTCACTTCATTACTTGCAAAGTTTCCTACGACACTTTCAGGAATTCCATTATCTCACATGAACTCGGTCAGCTCAAAGCACGACAATCCTTCCATTGCTGTTTGCTGTAAGTAGCAATGTTGTGTCAGCTCAAGTCAGACCTTTATATAGGCTACTCATGTCTGTGATCATGTGATGCCTTGAACCGGTGTGAGCCACTATGTCTGCCCGAGAGCTGTGGGCTGCCATGAGGTCAAATTCAAATTTTTGTTTTAGTCAGAAAGTCTGCAGAGGTTTGAGGTTTTAGAATTCACTTCACTGTAAGCGTGTTACAAGATATTAAAGATAGTAGGGCTCGATAAATCAATGTCAATCCTATTAGCATACCATTACACTTTTTTGTACTGCATAGGTCTCTACACAGCATAATGTGTCTGTATTTTACTCTCTTTGCCCCTCAAAATATCTTAAGAAAGGTTGTTGATGTTGCCCTTCCTAGATTCGTTTTCTGAATGAAGCCCTGTAAAAATCGAATTTATCACGTTAGAGTGTTAATTGTCTCACTTGGTAACAAATTGATTAATCCATGGACACAGATTTGTTAATCAATCACAACAGATTTACTGCTGGGGTAATGATCTGAGTAGTGAGCAAGTGCTAGCACAAATTATCTTCTAAGAAACTGATGCATGCTGAATACATGTCACTCACTACCCCTTATCACAATAGTGTGATGATGAATAAATCACTGAAGTTGGAGAAGTGTTAATAAGCATGAACATTTAATTGGTTCTTGCAGATGTGCTGGTTGTTGCAGTGATGAAGGGACACTGGATTATTCTGGATGAACTCAACCTAGCAATTTGCCGGTGAGAAATTCTAATGGCCATGGTTACCAT
>WLWD01002008.1_pt1 | contig 86416 bp, 51 predicted proteins | sample 6712731 | NCBI WGS metagenome assembly WLWD01 (sample SAMN12718690, study PRJNA576275) | sponge metagenome | isolation source: marine sponge | host: Mycale hentscheli | place: New Zealand: South Island, Marlborough, Capsize Point | collected 2014-11-01
GTATGATTTTAGTATTATGGCTGCTCATGCAAGCAAAGCAGCTTAGAAAATTATAATAGTCATTGAAGTTGACATTTTTATTTGTCAGTTTTATTACTAGTTTTTCCAGGTGCCTCGATGTGTGCTATTTTGTCTATAATATCTCCTCGTATAATGAAGAGCATTGAATAAGATTATTAATGAGGAAAAGTGAAAAAAGTATGTAATTAGTAATAATCCTCTTCTCTAATATATGTCTATTAGATCTGATGTTGTAGCATTCAACCAAACCCTCACCATTTCATTATCCTCACCTGAAATTTTCATCACTATCCTCATTACTTGATAGATTTTTTTCAAAGATCTGTATTCATATTATTGTACTCTGATATCAACGTTTTATAACGATACATATAATGATAGTGAATATACCACTGTCTTCCTCAGGTTACAAAAATTACTGAATTTAACTGAGAACTCCCTAAAATGTTATTCATGATAACAACATTATTATTAATATTATTCATGTTAAAAAGAACCACTTACCTCAAACTTCAGCAGAGAGATTAGTAAGGGAAAGTAAGCAATATAAAGATGGTCTTCACTAGGGCCTGCCGGATTATGCTTGAAATTTTAAGAATTATTCTTATTTTTTTATCCTAAAAAATTGTTATTATTCCAAAAGAATAATATATTATTTCATAAACTTTCTTTATTACTCTCTTAATATTCGAGGTGGCAATTACAAATTACAGTAGCTATATAAAGTTGGTACGTAATAAAATGAATGAGTAAAAGGATTTGTCTCTCTTAATGTTACACTGAATTACTCAATATGATTCAATGTAGCTAGCTAATCTTTCAATGAGTATATACCTTGAATATAACAATGCTCAATGAATGGAGAAAACATGCTCTTCTGCAGCTGAGAAAAAGTTCAATTATGAGAAGCCTTACAAGATGTTTAGGGAGGGAATGTTAATTAGGGAATTAAACAATTTTAATATACTCATTAACAGTGGATGTATCTTTTCCTCCCTTCTATTTGTAGGTAGATTGGTAATAATTTACTTTTTTTTTTGTCAATTCCAACGCAGTATGATAGTTGAGCTGCTAAGAAAAACCATTGCATGATTCTTCAGATGACTTGCTGACTCTAACCCTGAGCTGACAGCGTTCCCAGTTTTTCAAACATTTCCCCATTTTGAAAAGTACAATGATGGAGTAGTCCACACAAACCCAGCTGCTTTAATCAAGTAATGAGATCTACCTTATAACCACACTCTAAATGTTTATGTCCTTGGGTCGTATAAGAAGAAAAAATATTTGATTTTCTTATATAATTTATGTGGACTGGTTATTCTCATTTTCCCTTTTAAATGCTTATATTATTCTAGAATTATTCCACTATGCAATTTCATGTCTATTAGTCCAGAGAAAAAAATGCTAGCATAATCTGGCAGGGAAGTCTTCACACTGAGCTGGAGCAGTCAGCATTCAAAGTAGAGTACTTGTTTGTTGAAAACGTGTCAACAAATATTTACTCAAAATGTAATTCAGAAAGCTTTGCACAAGAAACACATATAAATCAGATTTCCACAATTCACCTTTGCTGGACACTATATATATAGATACTTGGATCAAACATTTTAAAGTGCCAAAATTTGTATTAGATTTATTAGTCTACAATGGAGCACCAATCTATAGATGAGTTGCACAATATAGCTATAGATTGCTACCCAATCTATAAATTTATAGAATGTGCTGTACAAGTGCAAATTCACACATATCCACCCAAAAATCCTGTGGTTAGCATGACATGAAGTCATTTTTTTTTGTAGTCACTCATTCGATATAGAATTTTTTTCTATCAAACTTCTAATTCTGAAATAACATATGGATACTGATAAAGATAAGGCATTGACAACTCATTGGAATGCATGTCAGAAAAGAAGGATAAGCAGGTAAAGATGTTGTGGTCTACTTTAGTCTACACCACCTGTGTGTCCTACCATAAAACTAATGACATAATGATCCATAGCTATTTCAGTGTTACACTTATAAATGTTTATTCTCAGTAATTTACATGGTCTCTTGAAAAACAAAAGCCAATCCAGTAAAATATTCATTTTAGTATTAAAGAGTCCAATTATTACATGGTCCAAAGGAGATATTTTGCTGAGTATATTTACCCATTCATTGTATCGCAAAGAAATGCATGTAAACTATTTGTGAAAAAGAAATATTGATCAACCAAAAACCATATAGCATGAGCACATCAAGAGAGATGATTAATTCTGTCTACTGCATGAAATTGATTAGATTATAGCACTATGAATATCTTTGGATCCTTCAACAAGCTCCAGTGTGGTATAAAGCCTGTCATACAGGCTTGTATTAGAAGCCTTACCCATCTGCACATGTCTTGGAAGCCATCCAGCTACTTTCTTGGTAGCAAGCTTATCTGGGAATCCTGTGACCTGTCAGTGCCAGTATCAAGCTTCACAATTAGCTGGGTATCAGACTCAATTCACAATGTGTTCACAGATAATTGTGCTAGCTACTGTTTATACAAATTACACACAAAAATATTATAGATAAGATCTGATATAGACCCAAGTATTCTGTGAAAGATAACATTATTTTCTTCACAGCAAATTGTATATACATGATAATGCCATTCTAGAGCCAGCGATGATAGTGATAAGAACTTCACACATCTGGAATAATAGGCTAAGTACTGAGATGTTTGATGTAATGTAATGCAAATTTAAATTTTTTTTCTCCAGATACTGATTAGCTTAGAATTATCCAGGCAAGTGAAGATGTTATTTCTCTTTATTATATCATTGAAATTGCTTTAGCACTGTAGAGAACCACTGCCTGCCAAGGACAATATTGTGGTAGTTTACTCTGATTCTTTAGCTACTGCCTAGAAACTTATTGATAGCAACTCCTAAACTGCCAAACAGTTAAATTTTGCATACTGTACCAAGTTTAATTAAAATTGATAAGCATTAGACTATAAGACAATTGGAAATGAGTAGTAGCTAGTGAAGTGAAACTGGAAGAGTTTAGCTGATGCATTACTGTATACAGCAAAACCATCGCTGTTGTGTCGATGTCCACATACTGCACTATAGCTATACAAGACATAATAGTAAAATGACGATTGGAATTGTTTTGTTCTGTTTTGTTTTTTAATATCTCCACTGTCTTGCTTATCTGAGATCTTCAGGATTGGAAGTTGGCACTCGAATATGAAATGACTTCCCATGTACATAAACTCTTCCCAAACAGTTATTTTCACCAGCTTCATCCTGTACAGGAGTAATTAAAGTTGTAACGCGAGGCTCTTCACGAACACCTTCTCGTAATAAAAGCATAGGTAGGAACAATATTTTGCAGAGTGTCAGGATGGAATTCAGGAAGAGAGCAACGACAGCGGTGAGGTGGTTCATTGTCGCACCGACAGAAGACTTTTGCTTGGTAGCGCTTAAGTTGCCTATTAATACATTTTACCCATCTCCGGACCACCATGCATCGTAAGGTTACCGCCGTTGGTGAGAATCCCATCTGCGTAGGCTAGTCTCGCGTGTGCGACCCTTTTCCCTTTTATTATCCGCTCGCGCGGGGAGGGAAAAATGACGGGGAGGGAATAATGACTTACCACCGGTTCATCCCGCATTGGCTACGAAAGTGTGAATCCAAATTAGGTAAGAAGTCGTAACTCGTAGTGTGGTGGCTCATGAGGCAGCAGCAAACTCGGTGTCATTTTATAGCAGTATTGACCAGGTAACTCTTTTGTAACATGGGTCACCATTATGAAGAGTAGTATTTCTTACATGCCTTGTACTTTTCTCTAAGAGAAGATATGCAAAAAAAAAAAGTCCCTCTGAACATGTTCTATAATTATACTGGAATGTAATTTGTTTCACTGTGCTGAACTAAATTTATTCGGGTAGTAAATAAATACACAAATTACTGTTCAGACTGGTTGCCTAGCTAATAGCATTTTACTCACTAATTATAATGCATTACCAACACTTAACCATAAGAATCTTCTCATGAGGGAGGAGGTAGTAGTCAAAATAGTAGCTCAAGCTGCTTTTGTGTACGTAACAACATTTCCCATATATAGAGTGTGTCATTTCACATGTAATGCACTTAACAAGTATAGTTGACCGATTCAGATTAAAGTTATATGGCCGATTTTCATGCCCTTTCCCAGTGTACTTGTTAAATGAAAAAATGAAGGGTTTGACCCACACTACCTTGACGTAATGTCTTAGATTTTCATTGCTACTTTTAGTAACTTTATTTATTGGCGAGTAAGACACTATCTGGGATGACGCAATTGAAAATTGGGGATGTTTGTTGGCGAGCGAACGAAGCAAGTGGGCGACACTAGTATTAGGGATGGACAATTGAAAATCAAGTATATGTGTATTCGAGATGTGTGTGTGGATTGTACGAATGTCTCATAAACGTACACACGGGATCTTCTTCTATTTTCTTCAAAAAATACAGCTGTTTGAGCTTGCCCCCAGTTTATTCCAGTACTACAGTGGTAAGTAAGTTTTATTTTAGGGTTAGCTGTGCGAAAGTATGGACGTACGAATATCATTTGTACTTTGACCCTCACATTTTTGTGTTTGCTAGGGTGGTCAACCCCGTCCCATGCTCCACTAAATGGAATCTTTTGGTTTATCAATCTTTACTGGTAACATCCAAACAAATTGGATATTTTCTGTGCGGGTGCAGATATACTTACAAACTCACCCCAGAGTTCATTTTCTATTGGAATTAGTGGCGGATGTTATGTTTTATGAGTTTTGTCATAGTTACGCTCTACACAGCACTGTTGCTCTTACTTAAATATCCATTGTCCAATAGTCTAACCATGAACCTTGAGTTGGTAAGTCCAGTGAACAAGTGTGTGTGAAAGTGTTGTGTGTTACTGCTTAGCCAAAGAATAGTCCAATGTAAAAATGTTTAACTAATGCCTTTACACAGCTTTTTGGCTACTACAGCAGTTAATAAGGGTTAGGTCCAAACCTGTCAGTAATTCCTTAGAATTGCTTGTTTTTTGTTTTTTTTGTTTGTTTGTCTTTTAAGTCAAAAAGTTGCGAGTGGTTACTATGGCATTGAAATCCCTTTACCATATATACTTAATTTAAAAACTTAGCCTTATAGCATTCTACGTGACACTCGATTTGCTTCATCTCGAGAAAAATTAAAGGCTGCTTGCAAAATGCTAAAAAAAGGTAAAAGCAATGCAGCTGAGCCATTGGAAACTAGTGATCAAGTGCAGAGATATTGCAAATACAGTATGGTTCTTGCTAACCTGTTGCATTTGGGATTACGTGGAAGAGATGAACATTATAAACTAATGTATGGAGATTTTAGTATCCACAGTACATCAGATGGCTTCAAATATGTCGAATTCAATGAGAGAGATACCAAAACACGTTCAGGTGAATCTAATTCATACTGGGCCAATTCAAGCCCAAAATGTGGAGCACACCTAACAATCCCTCTCGGTGCCCTGTACGTATTTTTTTGAAACTTTTCTTCATAAGTGTCCTACTGAAATGTGCAAATCCGTATCAGCCTTTTATCTGGCCATAAACTACAATTACTCTAATGATGACATTTGGTATAAAAAGCAGAGGATGGGAAAAGGCAGACAATAATGAAAAGGATGGCAAAAACAGCAGGATTGTCTGGGGGAAAAAATTAATCATTCAGCTAGAAAATTAATGGTGACTTGTCTTACCAAGAATAATATACCAGAAACTCAAATAATCCAACTAACTGGTCATAAAAATCTGCAAAGTTTGAATAGCTATAAGAAGGCAACACTGCAACAAAAGAGACATGTCTCATGTTTTGAGCTCCTACAAGACGCCTGAAACCAATCCATCTTCAACTATCGAGTGGTACTATGAACCAAGATTTAAGAGCTCAGTCCTTCTTTGCCGGAGCGCCACTCACTGGTTGTACCATCAATATTGGGTTCCCTACAGCAACACAAGCACAAAATTTCACCTCAATTACTGCATCTAAGGACACACAGTAACAAAACTGTTTATTCATAGTAATAGCTATATATTACATGTATGTTAGTTGATAAACCATTATTTCCGTTAAAAATCATAAGGAAGACATAAACATACTATTTACCCCAAGGGGACGCAATATGGTAAAATATTAGGGTAGTTCAAATATTATTAATCTCTATGGGTATAGCTGAGTGAGGCACATGATAAATATATATATACAAGTATCCATTAAAAGAATAGAGGAAAATAACAACTAAGTATCTTTTATAGAATTTGAAAAGAGGGAGAATACTCAATTCATCACACCAATTCAAACACATACTGATCGTTATCTTAACAATAAATCCAATCACCACTCTAGAATTTTGTCAGGGGTAGGGGTAGTACAATAATTGAGCTCTAGAGGAAAGCCAAAATGCTTAGCTAATGGCTACCCATGATCAATAGAAGTATCAATCAACTCTGATTAGGTTCTCTTACTTTGTTTTATGGATGTGTGTTCATGCACTTGTTTATAGTGGAAACAAGAGTAGTTGAAATTCATGACATGTCACTCACTGGCTGGTTAGTGGGATTATACTATGAATACATGTAAAACAGTCCAGACTCTACATAATTATATTCATTACCATGTGCAGTGCATTCCATATGCAAACGAACTCAATTTGCCATGTATTCACATTGTGCTTAGCTCAATTCTTTATACAAAATAACTGTTGTTCTTGAGTTATTTTTTTTTTTTTTGTCTTCCTTTTTTCTAACATCATTATCTATTTACTCCTAGTCAGCCATTGCCATGTGGTATCATCAATCTGCCCATGTAGCTATCATTGGAGCCCACAGGAATTGGACTGTGGATTTGAATTTACAACCAATTTGGATTGTGGTTGGGGACAATCAGACCAAAGGAGAATGTCAGTGGGATGCAGATAGACCTCATCATGTGCTTCGGAGGTTGCACACCATCCCTGGCACTAGCTGCCGAAAGATGGCCTCCCTGAGGACGTGACATTCTTCTAGTCTATGCCAGTTTATCAGCACAACTCCTCTCCTAAGACTATGGTTGTTCTTTTGCTGAAAGGTATGTTGTAAGTTAGGATTAGAATGACAAATCGAATATTGTGATAATCTATGGATAGTTCTAATTGTTAGTATAGGAAGATCTATTTTTTTTTTGTTGTTGTTGTTGTTGTAATTTTGCACTTTTTAAAAATAATATTGGAAATGCAGTTGGTACCAGATAGAGGGGAAATAAGTAACTGTTAGTAGAGTGAGGCACTATCTAGAAAAATGCTTATAAAGCAATACTACTTCTTCAACATGCAGTTCAATATAAGTAAGAAAATATGAATTTTATTTACTACTACAGCAGCATATAATTATCTGCTCATTGGTGAGCTCTCTCTGTAGCTTATGCCTCGTGTGTAAAGGGTTCGATAATGTCATATATAGCACTGTGGGCTTGGTTGGGCGCTTGGTAGACGCTTGTCACAGGTGGGCTGGTATTAGGATGAGGTTGCTGCCACCAGAGTCAAACAGTGAGTGTGGCTTGGATGGTTAAGTGATGGACTAACAGCTTGTTCTGGTGTGTTATCACTTCTTCATGTGGTGAATAGGCATGCAAACCAAGTTATAGTTATAAACCAAATTTGAGGTTTGTATGCGATTTATAAATCGAAATACAAACCTAATGATTTTGGTTTATAACTACATATTTTATAGCCCAAACATAAACAATGAGCAAAGTATAGCGTTAGCTATCTTAGTAATTGTATTAAAGTACCCAAACTCTTCATTATTTCATTTTGCTTTGATCTGCCTTCCACCATAATTATGGTTGCTAAGAACTATATCAGACTTTTCCCCGCTAATACATTTTCTTACGAGCATACCAGACTGTACCCGATTTATAGTTCTTAACGACAAGCGCGGTCGCTCGGGTAACGGGCTACAAACATTAGTTAAAACCCAACATTTCAACTTTGTGCTCATCTAGTGGAAGTCACTACTACTAATACTACTACTACTACTACTACTACTATTATTAATATTACTATGACTACTACTACTACTACTACTACTACTACTACTCTGCTATTATTACTCCATCAGTATTCTCATTAGTAGTATACGTGAAGGCTGACTTTATCTGCTATATGAGCCATTAATTGAGATTCACAGGGTAAAGAGTTCCTTCTATGTATTGTATTGCACCTTTTGGGTAAATATGGTTTATTGTAATTCAGAGGTGAAGTGAAGGACTAGCCTAGCCATAGCAGAAGATAGAATTACTGCTGGCAGAACTCTCCTCACACCACAAGTCTTGCTATTTTCAGCAATCACTATATTTTATGGCTTTCTGCTGTACAGGTACTGTCTCCTGGTCTCCCAATCATTCCCTCATTCACTATTTGCCAGCTCCATTATTTACAGGCATTGAATAGCGATGGATAGGGTAAGAGCCATCCAGGTTAATCAGTATAATGTGCATGTTAACTAGTATCTGTTCTGATTTTTGAATTTTGTGTTTATTGTATTGAGAAGAAAATATAGGAAGTTTGGATATTGGTAATGCTTGGTTTTACTTCTCTTTTAACTGGTGTTTGTATGAGAGAGAGAGAGAAATTGGTGAACTGCCATTTGCTGCATTGTGTGTGCCTGTGGTGGCATCAATACACTGTACTCCCAGGCACAGGCTCTGGGCAGCTTAGGGCCACCAGCTCTGGGCGAATAAGCCACATTCTAGAGGGTGCTCTTTGATCACCCAAGAGGCTACCAATTTGGGCGAGTTGTGGTTGGGCTAGTCAGCCACCACTAATAACTGCTAGAACATTATGTTTGGGGGAAGTCACTGGAACCACCTCTAAACCTGGAATGCATGCTCTATACACACTCATCAGCCTATCATGCAGAATCATGTTGTACCACCTCGGTCAGGGCTCTATATCTCAGCTGATGGCTTTCATAACATAATTAAGAGGCAGTGATACCAGGTGGTAATTAGGGAAATACTGCAATAGTTGCTACTAGTTCGTTGTGGAGAGAATCTGGGTCTTGTTGTATGCCACCTGAGCTCAATGTGATTAGTATTAAATCATTGTTTCTCTCTCCTTTCTTCATCTTTTATCTTGCCCTCCTCTCTCTCTGCTAGGAAATGCCCCCACAATTACCAGTAATATGACAATTTTGACCTGAATGTCTAAATGTATTACATCTGAATTTAGCTGGCATTGGTTCACTTTGCTATTTTTGTTGTTGTTGTTGTTGTTGTTGTTTTTAAATTTTGTTGCTGCCAAGTAATTTGTTTCCGTGCCCTCTCTCTCTTTTTTTATCTAAGCTAACAACTAAATTTCTGTTTGATCTTTAAAAATCATAACATGGACGTCTTCTTTCCCACGTACGTGTAGGTCCTGAAAAACCATAACTGAACTGAGCAATGAAGTTGTCAACCATTTGGTAATTTTGTGCATTGAAATGAAAAGAAGGATGCTATTCTGTGGCAAACCTGAACACATGAATTGTTGTTTGCTTTATGAACTCACAATTCATAGCCAACTATTAGAGCCACTGTAAAAACACAATTCTTTTTTAGCACCACTAAATGAGGAGTGTCGACCACATCAACTTCTTCTGCTGAGTGGATTGTAAGAGTCTTTGAAAGACTACTTTAGTTATTGTTAAATAGCAAGTGCATTTGGTTAAATTCAGAGGGGTAGGAGAAAAGGGGCAGGACTGCCCCTCCCCCCAACTTTTAACATGGGAGGGCTTGGCCCCCACTTTTTCACATTTCATGGTATAGTTGGATGTAGCCAGTGGTTTAGAAATAATTGTTTACTGTTTATTTCAATATTTCATTTTTAGAATTCTCTACAAAACTTGGACGAAAGAAGCTGCTAACCCATATTTATTTTTAATTGTGGTGGCCTCAGCCCCTCCACTTTTCACTTCTTTATAATATAATAGTTACATAGCTACATGCAATCTTTTTTTTCCAAAAGAGAAAAACAAGTTCTTAACATTATGTTTTCTGGAATACAATTGACAAGTGTTAAAGTTAAAATGTAGCTGTCCACAATCTAGCACGAGTTATACTATGGAGGCTGCTAATAAATTCGGCCCCTCTCCCACCCCACCTCCCTTTTCAACTTGCTCCTATCCATCTGAAATTTTAACTTCAGTGTGGTGCTAGACACTTAAACTTGGGCTTCCAACAAACTAGAGAAGAGAAACTACTGGAAAGCTCTTGCAGTGTTCTTCTTAACTTTATACTGCAGTGTAGCTTTGAGTTCTCTCTTCTTTACTTTATTTATCGTAAGGATAAAACATCATATACCTGGGCTAGCTAGCTCACCATTTGTACTGAAGTGCATCAGTAGTTGGATTTAACCAACTGTCACTTGACAATCATATGATGCTATGGTGATAAAAACTGAATGTAGTAAATAATTTTAATGGGTGTAGTTTAGCTCCAAGTGCCGTGCCCCCATCATCTCCCTACGCCCCCGTATATTGTATTCATATTATATATAATACTTATAGCACGAGTCAGAGTACAATATGGGAAAATATTTTACGAGCACGCAAAATATTTTCACGAGCCAAAGGCGAGTGAAAATGTGGCGTGAGAGTAAAATATCATTCCCATATTGTACGACGAGTGTGATAAGTGATTTATTGCTTCTTTGAAATTTTTCTCAACCGGTTACAATACAATTTTCATTGATTTTACTCGCTACGCGCGCGCTACAAGGAGCGTACAATATAAACCGTACAATATGGGAGAATACAGAACGCTCGCGTGATGCGGAAATATTCAAGTAAAAATATCAAAGCTGCAATAAATATTTATATTTTTTTTATTTATTTATTTATTTTATTTATTTTATATATATATATTGTACAACCAACCCATGGATTATAAAAATGTTATTCCCCTGTGTTTTTGTGAACTTCACTGGATATCATCACTCAACCACCACCTTTGAAATGACCCTCACTGCATTAACTAGACATTTTCCCCCTCGAATCAACAATATCTGTTCATTTTATTTGGTCTTTTACTCTGTGCAAAAAGGTAATTATGGTATAAAATAGTTAACTGCCCTCAGGATCGGGATGGTTCAGTGATAATTCCTTGAATTTGTGGTTAACTATTACATATGAAGTTTTAGACCACACCTTTCAAATATTTGACGTAGTCTCTTCTTTTGAGTGTGTATGTTCAGTAGTCATATTCTAGCAACAATAATTAATTGTTATAAGTATGCAATATCAGTCACATGACACTCAGAATAAGTTTCCACACTTTCATCGTGATGGGTTGTTATTCTTAGGGACAAAAGTTCAGACACAAGAAAGTTGTGGAGATTCGGAAAAGAACTGAGGGCATGTATATTTCTCTGACAGCAGCACAAAGTATTTATCACTTACACAATGTCCAGCTTAATGAGTAGAATTTTTAAGACACAAATTCACAATTTAGTACAAGCTGGTTAGTAGTTTATAACAACTCCATTGGTCCTGTTATGTTATGACTACACTAGTCAAATAGAATATTTATGAGGCTATAAGAATAGGCTCTCACGAAATTGCACTTTGCTTCAACCTAATCCAACCTCCCACAGCCCCACGAGGATGATGGCTGTCACTGCTGAAATAAAAGGCACCATTTTGCTTGCAAGAGTACAAGCAAACATGTCCATAAGTCCTCATCTAAGGCTAAGGACCACCTACTTCTTGAGAAGCAGTTAGAAGATAGCGAAGAGCTGCTGGTAGAACTGGAATCTAATTCCCAGCTGGAGCTGCTGTATGATGACGATGAATGATGATGATGATACTGCAGGAGACCTGTGCCGCCTGACAGCAGCACAAAGTAAGTATTCAAATTAATCACTTACACAATGCTAGATCTGGTGGGAGGCAATGGAAGAGGGCATGTTTGCTTTTACTCCTGTGAGCAGAACAGTGCCTCTTATTCAGGGAGGGAGTGACGAGAGGTTTTGTGACGGGTGTTGCAAGCATTGCAACCCAAAATCCGTGTATGTCATGAGCCACGACTGATCACTGGGAAGGACCAGGGAGTGAATTCCCAGCTGGAGGCAGAGTTGAGAGGTTGAGAGATGTCTTGCTAGATCTGGTGGGAGGCAATGGCTCTGATGGGAGAGTATGGGAGAAGATACATCATAAGTCACTGCTACCTTGAGTGGACAACCTATCTGAACCGCAGCTTTCTTACCACTGTGAGGCAAGTGAAACTGGTCCAGCTGGAGTTTCAAGGTGGCCAGAGGCAGTTTGGATATCTATGCTAGGACATAGCCTGGGAAATAAATTAACTCAGGTGGTGGCTAGAAGTTTAGGTCAGTGATTAGGAGAGAAGCAGCCAAGTAGCTCTGGTAACTGAATGAGCAGCTGGGAACTACTCAAGTGCATGTGTTTTGTATGTCTGGCAAGATATGTCACTGATTGAAGAAAACCAGTTACTCTTTCAGCATTCCCCCAATACTCCTAGGCTTTTGGTCATGCCTGTTCCCCTATCCTCTCCTGTGACCACTGTACTGACCACTACTGCAAGGATTGATTCATGATTATCCAGCACCAGACCATACTTAAGGTGGATTTCCTGCCAGCCTGTCAGTAATGTATGTGTGTGTGTGTGTGTGTGTGTATGTGGTGAAATATGACTTCTGAATGTTAGAATATTGTTTGTACCATGGTACGTTCAAACTGTCCAATCAGATTGCTCAATTCATGGTGAATAAATTTCATACCCACCTCCTAGGAGGTGAATAAGTAAGCCATTCAATCAAAATTAGTTTTTGTGCACAACCTAGTGCCATGATACAAGTCGGCTGCACTTCTCCGTGATCAGCCGGTACACCTTTGGCACCTTTGTGTAAATCCCTTACTGACCTCCTCGTCGTGGTGTAACTTATGCTTAGTTCTCTTTGCCAATGAATAAGATTGGTCCAAAATAGATGTCAGTGATGGAGAATCAAGAGGCTTCGTGAAAAGATGAGTTAATGGCATGATGATCACTTCAACATTGAAGTTCGAGAGTCCTTGTTTAATGTAGACTCATCTTGGATGTTGGGGAGGAGGGGGAGGTTAGTGGGGTGGGGTTCCACTCTGTATATATGTGCAATTTCCTGATGGATTAATAGATTTTTTACTTTAACTTGCATCCAATTTATATGCAAGTATTGTTTGCTGTCACTGCTACCTGCCAAACCTGAGCTTACTGTACACATGACTGGCTTTGGTCATGAAGTTCATAGTCTTTACCACTTTTTGTTTATCATTGCATCTAATAATTGCATTATATTCATGATGATTCCTATCGTATCACTGTTTGTGCTCAATGGTACCTTTTGGGCAAATATCTCTTGTACACTGATCCAGTGGTCATGCTTCTTTTGTCTTTTTTTCTCTCTAATTTTCTCTTCATCCCCCCCCCCCCCCCCCCCCCCCCCCCCCCTCCCCTTTCTCTCACTCTTTCTCTCTCTCTGCTAGGGACTGTCCCACAATAATTCATCCAATACATTCTCATTATGTATGAGAATTTTTTGGAATTTGTATTTGTGAAGAAATACCTGACATTCACTTTTTTTAAAAGTATTTTTCTATTTTTTTTATGCTGCCAAGCAATTTGCTTCCCACTACCTCTCTCTCTCTCTCTCTCTCTCTCTCTCTTCATAACAGCTTAATTTTATTTGAGCATTAAATAATCATAATATAATTGTTACAGACTAAGAAGAAATCAATTTTGTCAGATGAAGGTGAATGAACAATCAGTTCTGTTAGTGACAAAAGTATTGACGGCATTTGGGTAGTTCTTAAGACTTGATTTGGTAAATCTTTGAAGGTTTTGGCAAAACCATCTCACTGCTCCCTTTCTGCGTGTTAGTTTCTTCCTGAGACTGTGGAGGAGAGTATTTGATAATAGGATATGATCTGTCTATTCATTACCACTAAATCTAGCAGTACTGATCTGCATTCCATGCAGCTAACAAAAAAAAATTTTTTTGTCAGTTCACAAAAATTGCTATCAGTGAATGCATTCCATTTCTTTTCTTGTCTTATCTTGTAGTTTACAAGTAACTTACCTCCATGGCTGGTGGGAGTTGAAGAAAGACATCACATTGAACATATACTAGATAGAGGTGGTGACTTGGATCTGTTTCTTGAGAGGTGCTCATTCCTGCACTGACTGTAGAACTGACTGAGTTTGCATTTGGTGTTCAGTTTTAGAGCTTATCAACAGACACTTATAGACCACAACAGGAACTAGAATAAACCACGTACTACATAGCCAATATGAAGAAGCCAACAAACAACAAGGAAAGAAGGAGGGGCTCAGATGTTGTAGATTTCTCACACTTAGACAGGCACTGAGCTGCCAGAACCATGGGCATTGTTTGTAGTAAGTAAGCGAATGGACTTTATTAGCATTGTAGTTGTTGTCAAGTAGGTGTCATTGTTAGATGTTGTGCATCATGGCCAGTAGGTGTGGCTTCAAGTTCAGTGTGCACCTGCATAGACCTTGTTCTCTTTGAGTCTCTCTAATCCTAGCCTAAGGGGAGAAAGCCAGTGCGCTGGGGAGATTTAATGAGGGAGAATCGATCAAGAGCCAGAGCCAATGCTTTAACCTCTCATACTATGGTTTAATTGTGTGATTCAAAATCAACTTCTCCAATAAGACCGGCTCATCATTTTAATAAGAAGACAGCTTTAATAATAGCATGCTATCATTTTGGCTCACTCTCCCTCCCACAACCACTCTTTACCTCCATTGTGGTGGATGATGATCTTGATGGATCACATTAACGACGACTTCATGATACAGACAACCCACGACATCCAAGACCTTCACATTTTGCCTTTATACTGTTGAGTAGTACCGCTTAAGTGAGAAAGTTTCAATCTAGTTTTTATGAAGGGTCAGAACTTGATAATTAGATGTATTGTCTCTCTTTCACAAGCTTTTTTAAACAATACAGAATTAAAAATGTTTGGTCGCCACGGGAAACCAAATATTTTTTTAAAAGCCTGTGAAAGAGAGAGAAAGAGAGAGAAATACAAAAAAAGACTGAGAAAGAAATTAAGAACTGATAATTGTGATGATAAAGCCTTTTCAATCCTCTCCTGAGGGGGAGGTGTTTCTGGTCAACACCAAAAAGGTGTTCTTACGGCACATAATTGGTGTGTGACTAGAATGGGTGGTTTTCCGCCAACTAACAGTGGAGGCAACTCAGTGTTTGTTGCTGCTGTTACTGGTAACATTACATGAAAGCAGCAAGAGAGCACCAATCAAGGCCACTCCACCAATTAAGTAATTAAGTTTTGGTTAAGTTCAGCTCTCGACTCTCACATGGTGGTCTGCTGAGTTCTTTTTATTGGAGAGGATGATACAACCGTCCTCAAAGCTTGTGTTATAAACAACCAACCAGACCTACTACAGGTGATTATTTCTGTGTGTATGTGTGTGTGCGTGCGTGTGTGTGACCACCAGTCCTCCCCTGGTGGTAGGGATGGACTAAAGGTGAGAGTGTGTGGGTGTAAGTGTGTGTGCTTACTATTTGAATTTTAGTGTGCACATGCATTTGAATTCTTTTGTGTGCTTAGTGTGATGTGTTTGTCAATGTGTGTGTGTGTGCATGCGTGTGTTGTGTGTGCAGAAGAGTTGATCAGTAGGGTTCTCACCCACTACATACCCTTACCCACTCAGGCAGGGAAGGAGGCAAGTATAAGCTTACAAACCTGCTAGAAATAAATAAATGAAAAGCTGCACACTGATAAGAAAACAATTTGATGAAACCAGCCGAAGATGTTCCCATTTGACCTGTTTAATAGGCAGTTGTGGTGTAAGGAAGAAGAAGGAATTAGATCTGTTTCTGGAGTCATCAAGAGGACATCTTGTGAAATAAAGTGCATTTTTCCATTTTTGTTATTTGCAGAGTTAATATAGTGAGAAGGAATGTAAAGATCAGTGCAGGTGGCAAGATTAAAGGTGATGTGGGCAATATTGGTATGGATAGATTGAGTAGAAATATTGGCATGGAAAAGTGTTTTATATAAACATGGCTGTAACTTGGGAACTGTGAACTCACTGGCAAAAAAAAAAATTGTGTGTGTGTGTGTGTGTGTGTGTGTGTGTGTGTGTGTGTGTGTGTGTTCCAGTGTGTGGCTGTGTGGTGTAGTGGTTGTGTCCTGGGCTCAGGGCCTCAGGTCCCTGAGTTCAAGCCCAACTCTGGCATTTTTTCCATCTGATTTTCCATCTGCCTCCTACCAGCCCCACCAGTCCACCCAGCTGTGATTGGGTACCTGGCATTTGCTGGGGTGCAAATTCAAGGCCTTTTCTCATGAACAGCAATGGTCCAGGTGGGACTTCGGGTGCCCACACCACTTGCTGTGAGGAAAGGCCTGTTCTCCTGCGAGTTCCTAGCCCGGCTCCAGGAGCTTTGCTTGCACGGCTCACAGTGCCTGCTTAGTGCACAGGCATCCTGGCTCTGCCAGGTGGTGCGCGTGACCACCTAGCGGCTGCAAGAGAATTTTTTAATTTTGTGTGTGTGTGTTATTTGAAGCACATGGTGGTAGGCAGACAGTGGAGGATTCTGAGAGTAAGCCTATTGTGGTGGAATGAGGAGAGAACGAGTGTGTGAAGGGATATTCCCATATCTCAGTGTAGTGGGTTGATGTGGAAAACAGTTGGCAAAGTGTGTGGTTTGTACAGCAAAACAGATCTCTCACCACAGAACTTTTATGACTTGCTAACGCCCACCCACACTCACACTGTGAAGCCGAAGTTAAACCACATAATTAAAATCAAAGTTGTTTAAGGTTGTGTTGCTCATTAAGCTACTTGGGAGCCATTGATTCTGAAACAACATCACAGTTCTTTCGGCCATTTCCTGTTTGGAGAAGCTGTATACACAATCTGTCCTCAAAGCTTGTGTTAGACAAAATACCAATCAAAGACCACCTTACTTATCACTTATTGTTTATCTCTTTCCAGTGATGTTTTGTTCTGCTGGTTCTTAAGTAATTTGCTTCCTCTCTTTCCTTCATCTTTGAAGCTAATAACTCTAGCCACTGCTGAGTAGTGGGCCATTGACTGAAGTAAAACTTTACCTCTCTCCCTTTGGCATATTAGTTAATTCCTCATATAAAAACTTAATCAAGTGTGATATTAACTGTATGTTTATTTCTCATTGATATTGGAGCTTATGCTCTAGCTAAATAGTTTCATGCAGCTTAACACAGGCAACTCTGAAATGCTGGATTTCTAAATTAATTATGGTGGTAGTTAATAAGAATTACTGTTCTGGATGTCTGGATGTAGTTATAGTCTTTCCCTATTGACTTCACTGAAGCCAATCATACGTAAATATCAGTGATGAAAAGTTGAAGGTTCTACAGAAAGAGTAGTGTAGAGACTGTTTGAATCTTGAGATGCTGATAACTTCAAACTCTCTGCAGAATATTTCGTGTGTGTGTGTGTGTGTGTATGTGCTATAGTATTACTGCTAGAGGTAGTATAACTACTTAATTTTTTTGTTTAGTATTTGAATGTGCACATGCCTTTGAATTTTGTGTCTTGTGTGCATATGCATTTGATTCTTTAGTGTGTATGTGTTTGTCAATGTGTGTGCATGTGTGAGGTAAGAAAGAGTGGATTGGTCAGTACTGTTTAATAGTAAGGCACACATTCCTACGTGGTCTGATATAACATTACCTCAGATATTCTGTGGCAGACATGTATACCACAACACCCAGACTCTCTCTCTCAATCATTGACCCAAGTGAGTACATTCACATATTATCTAGCAGTACTTCCTGCTTATTCCAGCTGAACACAATAAAATCAAGTATTCATAGTCTAGATTAGATTATAAAATTCGTTGTTTTTTTCTTATCCAGTCTTATAGTCTTACAAGTGGCTTACCTCCATGGCTGTTGGGAGTTGAAGAAAGACATCACATTGAACATATACAAGATAGAGGTAGTGACTTGGATCTGTTTCTTGAGAGGTGCTCATTTCTGAACTGACTGCAGGACTGGCTTAGTCTGCATTCGGTGCTCAGTTCTTATAGCTTATCAACAACAACAACAACAACAACAACTAGACCACAACAGGAACTAGTTTCAAACCACATGCACCTGTTCTAACATAATTCAGTGTCTTCCTCATACCAGTGGTTTCATTGGGCTATTGGAAGGAAAAAAACATAACTAGAAAAGTGAGAGATGTCACTTGATCAGACTAGATATGTTTCCATGGCAATCAAGACTCCGACAAAAGAATAGGCTTCAATGAATGCTGAAGAACAAGTCTATAATGGGTCGGGCAATACATCAATTCATAAGCACCGTCAGTGAGAGCAGTGGTTGTTATTTTAGAGATACAACAACTGGTGCCACATGTCCATCTTAATGAATTGTTGGGTATAAATATTGCATGCACTAATCTTTAGTGAAGAAAAGAGAACATTTCCTACTCCCTTTTTTTTTTTCTCAGTCGTTCCTCTTTACTGACTAGCAGCCTCCATTATTTTACCTGCCCCCACAACAGACACTCATGGTAGTATCCAATCTTCACTGATAAATACTCTCAAATATGTGGCCTTCTAATAAATGCATTACTTATTTGTGATATCTAATGGTTTTGTCCTTCACAGTTGACCCTGTACCAGCAGTTCTTATGCTAGTGAAGTAAGTGTCACTACATGAACCTCTCATATAAAAAATAGGACAACACCAAATGAGATTAATTTGATTAAATTTTGTGCTTCATAATGAAAATAAATAAAATTAAAATAAACATAAAAATCCTTTGAATTAGTAATGAATAATTGCAGCTTGAAAAATTGAAAAAAAATGTGTGCATTTGCCATTGGATGTAGTATTCATCACATAAATAGGTTAGAGTGGACTTCGCTTTAAAAGAACAAAATTACTTCGTATTATAGTAGTACACTGTGTAGCAAGCTCCCCCCCCCCCCCCCCCATCCTGCCACCCTCAGAGTATCAGTCACAGGAAGTTCAGTGATGGCTATAAATGAATCTTGTGAAGAGGAATAAGTATTCCCATGCTCCTTTTGGAGATGAAAAACATTGCTTGGTGTGAGTTGCTTCTGGTCACCAAGATTCTAATGCATATGTATCCAATGATGTAATGACTATAAGCCTTGGTATGAACTTTACACCCCAATAGCAGTCCCAAGCTACAGAAGGTGAAGCCAGTGGTACAAAACTGTGTATGTATACAGTTTACATAACAGTGACTGACCAGAAAGAGGAATATCAAAGTGAGTGAGTCTGCCAGGATTTTGTGCAGTGGATGCTGTTGTAGAGCATGACTTTATCTATGTTATACATGTTTCTGTTTGTTGCCACTATCTTTATTTGATGTTTCAATTATTTGTGATAGGTTACTTAGTCCCTAGGGTATTGTATTGTAACACCTGGATGTACAATGTTATGATCAATAATTAGCATGTTAGCATGAGGAATCTGGTTACTTGTAAGTTTGTGCATCTGTGGGTACATTTGTGTATGTTGTGATTGCCACAACTTGTGTGGGAGTGTGTGTGTGTGTGTGTGTGTGTGTAGGAGTGTGTGAGTTGTGTTTGTAAGGTTTCTATGGTTAGTCAGTGTAGGTGAACACAAGCTTATATTTATCTTTCCAAGTGCTGGGGAGAAAGTGCTGCTGTGAGTCTGCCAGGATTTTGTGCAGTGGGAGCAGTGGAGTAGGTGGGTAATAGGTGAAAGAAATAAGTGGAATAAATTGTAGCAGATAATTATGAGGTAATATAACTGAATTGTTAATGCCATTGCTAAGTTATTTTTAAGTACAAAAATTTGGGGTTATTTTCAAATACCACAGCAAGCAGTGGAAAATTGTATGATCTGATTGGTCACGACAATTTATTTCTGGTAGGAAATATCATAGTGAAATTCAACGCTGTTTAGCAACAGAAAGATGTTTGAATGGCATAATCAGAGTGGGACAATTCACGAAAATATAATAAGATTATGATTTCTTCACTGCAGAAAGTAATTATCTTTGGCAGGGGTGTGTATATTAATAGTGTTCATGCCACAAGATATTTCACTCAGCTACACCCCCCCACACCACTCGTGCAATTAATCCTGAATATCACAATATTCCGTGCTAGTATATCTTCATATCATTATCATATTATCTTGAATCTTGTGATAGTCTGTTGCAAATCTCTTTTCTTAATAACATCTAATAAATTGTACCAGTGAACTTTCTAATTACATTAATTTCATAATTTATGAAATTTTTATTTTATTTTTTTATTGGTCGTGTTACAATGAGAGATGAAAACAAGGAGAAATGCTACTTTTAATATTCTAAATTCCTGGCTTGCAATGAAGTACGAAGCTCCAGTGGGTCTCAAAGACTTTACATACCAAATAAAGCTACAAGTGGCGGATCTATAGACTTCGAAAGAAGTGGTTCTTTTTTAAAGCAATAAGCAAGCCCATCACCTAATCATTTGAGAAGTTAAAATTAAAATGTCGTGCAGATCCAGTGGTAACAAAATTTAAGAGAAAGAAATAACATGACAGAAGAAATTACAGAGGAAATCTATGATTACTAGCTACCATGAACAATCATAGCGTGTTTTTTTTTTGTAATGATTTGATACAATAGAATAACAGGGGAAGCCAGTACCTATTTCTAAGGCTTCCATTGGACATGTAAGAAATGAACATGTAAGACAGAGCTGTTACACATAAATGAACTTCCTCAGGTTCAGTTTGAAGGCTTTGCTGGTACTATGGCCAGCAATTGAATTTGGTACTTGTTCTAGTGCATGGTGGCATTGTCTGGCCACACACTGCCTCTGCTCCACCACAAGCAGCTGAAATTTGGACTAGCTAATTGAATTAAATATTTGCTCACCAAAACTGGAATTTTTTTCTTTTTCTTTTCCTTTTTTTATTTATTTTATTTATTTATTTATTTATTTATTTATTTATTTATTTATTTATTTATTTATTTATTTATTTATTTATTGCTTTTGTAGCCTTAAAGTGATGTCAGAAACTCCACATAACCAATGAAAAATGGACCTTGATGGTGCAGGTATGTGCAATGAAAGGACCAAATGAGTTATATTCAGCTATTGCCGAACTTACTGGAAACCGGCAGTCCAGATCATGTCGGCATTTGTGCACATGTGCAGAAGCAGAGATTGTGCATGGGGGAAGATAAGTATTTAATTTGTGAACTTGAATCATAGCATAATACTTAGAATACTTAGAGCTTATTTCTGCCCCAGAATGACATAATTGTAGTTGAGGAACTCCTTAGACTGTCTTCATGCCAGAAGACTTCTTTTCCAATCAACATTAACTTACTAAATGTGCAGCTTAATTATTGCTGCAAAATATGTTGCCCTTCCTCATTAAAGTATTAACTATGTATTTGAACATTGAATAATAATTATAATTAAGTGTACTGTTGAAGATGGATGAACAATTGGTTCTTCAAGAGACAAATGATATTTAAGTAGTTCTTAAGATTTGATTTGGCCTTCTTTTGAAAACTTGGGCAGAACCATCTCACTGCTCTCTTTCTGAAAATTTGTTTCTTTCAGGGGCTGTGGAGGAAAATATTTAATCAATAGATGTCAACATTTTAAACTTGACTAGAATTGCAGCTCCTGCTAAGCTCCATGTAGCTATAACTACAATGTATGAGGTGTGTGGCAATACCTACTTTTCACTGCTTGTGCATAAGTTGCAATACAATGAATGTATTACTTCAAATTCTCTTGTCTAGTCTTACACAAGTAACTTACCTCCATGGCTGGTGGGAGTTGAAGAAAGACATCACATTGAACATATACTAGATAGAGGTGGTGACTTGGATCTGTTTCTTGAGCGATGCTCATTCCTGCACTGACTGTAGAACTGACTCATTTGGTAGGAAGGGAGCGCTTTTATAGCCTGGCCAACAGGAAGTGAAACTGTTCCTATATTAGGTCAAAAACCTCCCCATACAATCTCTTGGGAGACAATTTGTGAAAATAAAAATAAACAAGATCCTGTGTTATGACAACTTAACAATTCTCCATGCTTGTGCATTTTTTTTCAGTATTTTGAGCTAGATGAGACATGTGATCTGCACATGATATTATAGATGGCTTTTGCAATGTGTCTTTGGAATATATCACGTACATCTGCACAAAATTCTGCAAATTGTACTGGATATGTTGTTTTTGTTTTTATTTCTTCTTCACTGGGGATAATATAATGTGATCATCATTAGCCCATGGTCTGGCTTTTGTGCAGCACACAGCCACAGATACCAACCAATTAACAAAAATATGGCAGCCAATTGGGATTATGTTGGGCCAAATGGCCACCCACTGGGATGATAGACCTGATCTGTCCTCATGGCGTAAATGTTGCAACAGCTGTGATATGTAGTTCGGTTTTCTCTGGACACCAAGCTCCATCTACTGAAGACCTCAGAGCACCACTCTTTGTCCTGAGACTATGGCTGTTTTTCTTTCAACTAAGGGGTTTTAGTAATTTGATGAGTTAGGATTGATATGATAGTTCTGACCACAGAGTTGGGCATCAAACTACTGGTATAGCTGAGGATATGGTTACTATGATACCATCACCAGAACTGAGGCCAAAAATACTGTTTAAGGAAGAACTTTAGTGAATCATTGATTTGGTGATTAGGTTTTCCAATGCAATTAAACAATTGCATGCAAAAAAAAAAGAAGCCAAGAGTGTGAACACGCCCACCAGAATAAACTGCCACTTGTCAAGCTGTGTATTTGAGAGAAACCATGTGTATTTGAGAGAAAACATGTGTGTTGTGTAGTGTGTTGTGTAGTATGGATTACATGTGGATCTGTACGGTTGTATTTTAATGTATTCAGTGTATTTAGTATTGAGAGTGTGTGTAACAGGGCAGTGAGGCTAAGGGCTCCACCTTGCCTTGATATATATTTGTAGTCTCATCTGTAGAGTTTCAGTTTGTGTTTTTCAGTTCTATAGCCCCCTTTCCCTTTAATTAGAAATTTTTATGCAAATCTGTGAAGGGATTTGGGTAGCTATTTACACAAAGATTCTGGTGGCAGTGATTTTACCTCGGGATTGACCAGGACCAGGCCCAAGTGCAAGCACTCCCTGGCCCCAATCCCCACAATGAGTACCAGAGGATGAGAAGGAAGAGTGATTTTTCAATTGCCATGTGGTTCAATGCAGTGTGGACAAGATGTCAAAACATTGAGCAATAGTCTGAGAATCTTGAAAATGTAGAATGTTTCCATTTCTCACTTTATTATTTGTTCTACAGTGATACTCAATTAGATTTCCTGAACAAACATACAGTATTAATTAATTAATCATTAATCATTAATTATTATTATTATAATGATAGCAGTAATGATAGCAGTAATGATAGTAGTAATAATATGGCCAGCCAAACTAACCTTCCTCAGATACAGCTTTCGTGAGTCTAGCTCCATACTGGGAAGTTATCCCTGAACACAATTTTTTTATCAGTTCGTACAGGGGGAAGGGAGGGGGAGGAGGGTGGGGGAACTGGGATTCTTCCCTCCCCCCTTCCTCACCAAGGTAAAGTTCCCCACCCTCGAGAAATTTAAAAGTGATTTTTTTTTAATAATAATATTACTAAAATAATAGGACAGCCATTAAATTTGTACTGAATCTATTCTGTAATTTTAAACTTTGACTAAGAAACATAATACGTACATACATTATAGTTCTCATTGATGCACTTTATACATCCCCCATTCCCACCCAACCCTTCCTCCCACAGTGAAAAATCCTATATGAATCCCTGCTCTCAACAACTTTAGGAGGTGCAGCCACAAGCCCATCAATATAATATGATATGTGTGGTATTACCTGAGAATTCAGTACATATTTTCTTAGAGCATCGATTCAATTAAACAAGCGGTTAGATTTACATCAGAATTTTTTTTTAATTATATTTGCCTAGATATTGAAATAATACATCATACATAGAGATGTTTGTTAAATAAAAATAATAGGTTTATCTTTTATCTCCTAGCCTCAGTCTTCAAATTTTTGATAGCTTGCTTATGAGTTTTCAAAGAAAATTGACACCATGAAGGATCATCACATTGAAGTGTACTAAACACTGACTGCATTAGCCAGTCTATTAACATATCAGTACGAACCCTCAGTGGCTGTATACTTTCAATTCCTGACCATTTTCTGAATAAACTTGTTTTGGTCCCAAGACATTTAGTATTGTAACATCTGGATGTATAATATGTCATGATATTCATGATTTATGGTTCCCACACACACAAGCGGGTAGGGTAATGCAATCGTGTTTGTTTTCATTGTTAATAGCACGAGTGGAGCGAGAAATTTTTCACGAGGCGAAGCCAAGTGAAATTTCTCGCCCCGCAAGTGCTATTTATCCGAATACCACATTTTCCCGTGTTATATGTTAATACTATAGCCAAAGATAACTGCAGCTAAGAAAACCATAATCTTGTATTATATTTCCGTAAAGAAATTTTTTCATCCCGGTTCTGCTATTATTCATACTTTTCTTCCCTTTGCAAAATTTCGCTGCGACATTGCCTAGCGAGTAAAAGTGCGGCAAGGTCACGAAGAGATCGCCGTGACCAATCAGATCATTATTTCAGTTTTTTACTGCTGTGGTATTTCAAAATAATACCACACTTTTTTGTACTGAAAAATGACTCGACTATTGGAGGTCCAAGAGATTTCACCTAGAACTTAGATGTTTGTGTGTTTGTGTTAATCATGTATGCATACCTCTGGTGTGTGTTAAGAGTTCATTTTCTTGTCAGACTTGTCTGCGGGGGGCCACCCTGTAGTCAGGTATCACCTTTTTCTTTAACCTGTTAACTGTTAGGCATGTGACTCTGGTAGTTATATAATATGCACTCATCTTTTATTCACTTTATTCAAGTTTTGAAGAAGTCGTTCTTGAGTCTCTCTCTCTCTAGCTAGCATCTAATGTGTTAGCTAGTAAGGTGGCAAGTGGAGGAAATAGTAATTCTTATCTGGCAGGAGTACAGGGACTTAATCACCCTGGTGTCAACTGACAATCTCTGCGCCAGCCACCCCTCCAGCTATGGTATTTATATATAATTAGGTGACCAAAATTTTTGGCAAAACTAGAGATTTATAAATCTGACAAACTTCAAACTTATGCAACAATTAAGTAAACATCACTTTCTACTGCCAAACTCGAGTTTACTCGCAGTACTCTGCCCAATCTTGATTTTTGTTGGTGAATTTGATGTTCTTTACCGACATTTAGTGAGCTGCATGTACCTACTGTCATACCTACTAATTGCAATATTCTTAACAATTACCACGTATAAGTGTTCGCTAAATAGAACTTCTTGTGTGCAAAACAAAAACTAAAGCAAGCGGGTCCTGTGGTTTCCCGAGCTCTAGTTAAATTAGCCTGTGTCTGAGCATCCTTGGATACATGGCATTTTGTGATTTTCCATGCACATGATGTGCGTGAGTGTGTGTGAGTGATGAATATGTATGTAAGTGTGTTAGTAATTGTGTTAGCTAAGGTTCGTATGTTTGTCAGTGTTGTTGAACAATGTGAAAGGAGAGAGAGGTGTGATAGCCAATAGGTAGGGGAATGCAAACAAGAAATATTGGAGTTTATTGATAATTTAATTAAATGTTGTCATACTTGAAGTAGCAGCTGTTCCACTTCATATCAAGTCAAATAGTTGCGTACATAATTAAATAAAACAACAACAACATCAACTTTTTTTCCCCCAACACCAAAGCCTTCATTCTGCTATATGTGACTGTATGTTACTAGACTCACTCAGTTTTAGTCAATAGTTTCTATTACTCCACTGTCCACACGCATCTTTTCGCTGCTGCATTAGAACCATTAAAGGATTTTGGGAGCAAGTGTGGGAGCATTGCAAGATAAACTGCTGCGGGAGTCAACAAAACTACACTGTGGATGCACTTTGTTGTGGCTTGTTGTGGCATGTAGCCACGATCATGGGTATAGGAATGGCTGCTACTGAAGAATAGGACAGGTTCAAAACACAACCAAGTGCCCCAGACACACAGTCAGAAGTAAGTGGGTGTGTCTAACCTCAACAGGTTCTCCATCACCTCGGGGACCTACCACATGCCGTACAATCTGATAACTAATGAGGAAATATGAAGTAAGGATAGCTATTCCTCAATTCCTGCTGCTCTGCTGCTGTTACTGCAAATTTTCTTAAATTACAAGAGCTCAAACATTGGAACATTACAGATTTAATTTTACCTGTTGAAGATATAAATAATTAGTTCTACAAGTGACACATAGGGTATTTGGGTAGTTCTTAATTAAGTGTAGAGACTGGTTTTATAATTCAATGCAATTCTCCATATATGAAATCTTTGGCCTTGTTTATTACGCTCTAACTTTTTCTGGAGGTCCGGGTGTAATAAGGAGAATTCCTGGCATGCCCTCTGGCATCTAGTTCCTTCTATTCAAATTTAAGAGAAAAAATAGCCGTGCAAAGAGAACTCTCTAGAATAGCTCACTGTTCTTTCAATTCGACCCACATCACATTGCGAGTGCCCCAACACAAACCAGCTATATATATTTGTTCCTTGTGTATTAAGTTGCTGTAATGAGTTCTAAAATGGTCTTAGGGAAGTCGGTGACAAAACTGGCAGTCACCACTATGGAGAAAAAAGGTAGTGACTTGCAGCTGTTTCTGGAGGTGATCAATTATACATGTATTGAATTTCACACAGTTAACCACTTCCTTCCTATATTCTTCCTACAAACGAAACCAGTTCTATGTACAGTAGTCAGTGCAGAAATGATCATACATTCCCTTTCCCTTTCTTTTAAACACATTTGACTGTCCATGTCGTCTGTGGTTTATTTTGTCTACTTCACACCTACTTGCCTGAGATTCTATCACTGCTGGCACTTCACAAGTTGAAGATCAATATTGCAGTCAGATATTCTTTTATTTCAGGTTCTTCACCTGTATTTATTTATTTATTTATTTATTAATTTACTTATTTATTTATTTATTTATTTGTTTTATTATTATTATTGTTTTTTTGCTCCTGACCTGGTTGCACTTGTGTTTGTACTGTGCTGTTTCAATGCAATGGCTCCATGATAAGCAAATGACAGATGACTTTTTTTTTTTTTGGCTTAATTTTACCAGTTAAATGAATGAATAATATGTTCTGCAAGTGACATATGGTAGTTGGGTAGTTCTTAAGACTTAATTTGGCCATCTTTTTGAAGACCTAGGCAAAACCATTTCACTGCTCCCTGTCTGCATATTAGATTCTTCTTGCCTCTGTGACTAGGTTTATTAGACATAGTTTCATATATCGTAATTTCAGCATGTATAAATTTCAACTGAGTCATTGTTTAGCTAGAGTTTCATGCATGAGGAGCTAAACAGTGTCCTCAAGAACTTATGACAACACTTGTTATGACAACACTTGTTATGACAACACTTGTTATGACAACACTTGTATGCGCTGCCCAACCACTTCTTGAGGATATTGTTTAGTTTTACTGTCATTCACGTGTGTGTGTGTGTGTGTGCGTGCGCGCGCGTGTGTGTGTGTGTGTGTAGGTGTTTCACAACCGATGTTTTGAAGGGTATTCTGGGTATTACAGCAATGCAGCAATGGTCAGAACATCTGAGTAGTGTGGAGATTGCTAGGCGATTTGGAATGGAGGAATCATTGGATGACTTGATGACTGCTAGGATGTTGAGATGGCTTGGCCATGTTGCTAGGATGGAGGAGGACAGGGTGCAGAAGAAGTTGTTGTTTGGATGGCTACCTCAACGGAGGCCTGCCCATGGTACCAAGATGAGGTGGAGGGATAGAGTGAGAAAAGATTTAAAGAAGTTTGGAGTGAATGAGAGATGTTGGTACTGTGAAGCACAAGAACGAGGTAGTTGGCGGCAGCAGTGTGGAGAAGGCCTAATAGACGTTACTGATAGAAGGATGAGAGAGTATGATGACCACAGAAGGATGGCTACTATGAGTGCCCCTACTGCTCAGCCCTTTACATGTCATACATGTGGTCGGTCATTTAGAAGAACCCAAGACATATCTAGACACAGATGTGTCACAACACGACCAAGGAAATAATTTAGAATTCAAGTAACTACTATCTGTCAGTCTGCTTAGCAGAGGCGCATCACCCTTGGGTGGCATCCTTCAAGGTTCAAGGTGTGTGTGTGTATGTGTATGTGTGTGTGTGTGTGTGTGTGTGTGATTATTACAACACTAGTAAACGCTGCCCAACTACTTCTTGAGGATATTGTTTAGTTTTACTGTCATTCACATGTGTGTGTGTGTGTGCGTGTGTGTGTGTGTGTGTGTGTGTGATTTGTCAGAGTTTTTTATTATAATAAGGACAGCATCAAAAACGAATTTGCACTGGGTACTGGGTGGCACTTCCTGATTACTTGACCTTGTAGAGCTGAGTTATGCACTCTACCGGTTGGCTGAGAGGACACCTCACTACATGCTACAATCACACAGCACTTGAAATAGTACTCTGCACCATTTGAAATAGGGCTCACAACAAGTGGAATAGGGTTAACAATACTGGAATAAAACTCACAAACACGATTGATCTTCACATGCTGCCTGGCTGCTTCGAATTGAACAACTACCATTCAGAAAATACAGAAAATGATGTCAACAAGCTCTCTCTCAACTATACCTTGTTGACATCATTTTCTTTCTTTACAAGTATTTTCTGAATGGTAGAGTAGCTAAGCAATTATTGCTGTCTTTATAGTGAGGCTCTGCCGTGCAGTTCTTTAAAAAGGAACATTATTACAGATCTTGTGTAAATGCACATATTATTATAATTTTATACCGTCACAAAGCAAATCAAAGTGGTTGAAGGTTACGTTGGCTGTAAAGCTAAAGCCATTGGTTCCATAAGCATAGGAGCCAACATCAGTTCTTTCAACCATTTCTTGCTAATTGAAGGAGATGGTGGTGTATGCAGATGTCACATGGAACCAAGCTAGAGCTACAAAAAGTTGTGGTTCTTCTCAAGGAATGAGCGTTGATTAACTCACTACTACAAAGTAAAAAAGATTGATAGGGAGAAAAAAAGAAAAATGTATGCATATGTGGGGGGGGGGGGGGGGGGGGGAGGGCTGAAAATTGACAGAAAAACTTGGGTATTATTTTTTATGACATTTTTTAAAGCCTTTAATTGCCTTGTATGAAGAGATTAGACACAATTACTTTAAGAATTTTTACAGCAGTTGGAAAAGCCAGGAGGATTACTTAAACATTGTAGAGGCCAGGAATAGTCAAGGGGGAAAATGGGAAAGGTTGGATAGTTACTGTGTAGTATGATTTGTTCTCAGGAAATATTGATTATTCTTTAGCAAATCATACTGGAGCAGTGACTTCATTTTACTAGTTTACTCACTGAGTATGTGGTTCAGTGGTGAACTTAATATTATTATCCCTCAGCGCATATGCACAGATGGCAGTTATAGTAGCCATCACAATTAGAGCACATAATAATCCGCCATTGCTATTTTGTTTCTATAGGGTGCAATGAGGGAGGAGTGACTGATTGGCTGAATTGAATTGGTGAGTGAACAAGTGAAGTTAGAGGTGTACAGATTTATTCTGAATCCTGATATGGACACTGTTAATATATGAGTTTGATCTGTGGCAACAGTGTTTGTCAAACCTTATATTCTAAGTTGGAGCGCTACATATGTGCAATATGTTGTGGTTCCTGTCAGGGAAGAGAGAAGGGTTTCATGAAAACTGGAGTAGATACGCACGGCTGCTAGCTGGTTCAGTTGGCTGGCTGCCTACATACACATACAGGCTGAGTCATCCATGACCACGTGGAGACTGTGATTCATGGCTATCAGGCATAATAGAACACATTACTTTAAAACTACCAGAGTGCCCTTTGCTCCTACTATTTAAATAAAAAAACGTAGCCACCTGACTTTTCACTTCCACCACCAAACTGACCCACTTCCACCACCAAACTGATCTACTTCCACCACCAAACTGACCCACTTCCACCACCAAACTGACCCACTTCCACCACCAAACTGATCTACTTCCACCACCAAACTGACCCACTTCCACCACCAAACTGATCTACTTCCACCACCAAACTGATCCACTTCTACCACCAAACTGATACACTTCCACATATCTGCACAATCACTTCTACCATCAACTGATAGTAATCTTCTCCTACCACACTACCACATTCCATGCAGATGGACCGTAAGATATTTTGCATCCTTGTTCACAATGCGACCTTACCAACAACAGGAATAAGGAAATCTTGACTCCCGCATAGTGGCAGTGAAACATTCCAATGCCACATTCAATAATTTTCATGGCCAGTCTCTTATATTTTATATTACCTAAACCGAGGAGTTCACGTTAAAAGGGCGGCAGCAGAATAAGATCAGCTGCCAGTATTTGTCTCCAACTTCTGGAGACCATTTTAAAACACGTTACAGCAACTTAGCTTAGTGCAATAAATGGTGTCACATAAAGAAATAAGTCATGAGCACCTTCACAGAGGGAAACAAAAAAAAGTAGGGAATGGTGAACTATAAAAGAATAGAGTAACAGGCCTATGGCAACCTCCCACGAGTTACAAGTCAGTGTACAAACAAAGTCAGGAGCTGACATTGCAGTCAAGAAAAGTATGCAGCTAAACAAACAACCACGGCCAAGGCATCCATAGTTGTTAATTTTTGTGTTTGTGCTTACTGGTGATGTCATTTAAATTAACTAAGGGGTTTGTTCATATATACACGCATCTTATCATTTGAAAGGGGTAGCCAAGAAAAAGCTAATATAGAAAAATACATACTTCTAGTTATTGTATTGTCATAGGATAAAATTATATATCGACAATTTTTTTGTGATATTTCTTAATTGTTTACGTCATTTGTATATCTATACAGTGTAAATAAAACAATAGAGGATACTTTAAGAAGTATAGCTAAGCTGTGTACTTATTGACTTCAGCATGGTGACGTTTTAATAGTTGCACATTTATTGGGCTCTAACTCTCCGTAGCTACATTCTGTCTCGTCACTGATATGTCAATCTTTTGTTCAGTCTGTTGGATTTGATAGGAAAATCAAATGCTACTCGGGAAGGGGGGGGAAGGGGGAGGGGGGGGGGGGGGGGGATCACACTCACATACTCAACGGACTCTATGAGTAGGTACTGGTTCCAAACTTGGTACAGGCATGAAGACGTCTCTACTCATCACATTTGTAGTTTAAAATTTTTTCAACATATCATGTACTTACTTTATATTTGTATGTGTACATGTGACAGAAAATCTTCAATGTTCTGTTTTTACAGCTAGTGTCATACTCTTAATTGTTGCAAAGACCGACATGCTCAAATACTGGATTGGGAGTTTTGCTCTCTATAAAGAGTGAAAATAGAGGCTGTTATACCCTGGCCTGCTCTCCCAACTGTTAAAGCAGCAACCAAATCAATGTCAAATAAGTCATGAGCTTCTTGCAGAAGGGAAAACGAAAGCCAATGAACAAAATGGCTCGTCTTCCATCAAGAAATACTTTACTGCACACACACGCGGCACATTGATAGGCACTAGATTTGAATCATTATTATCACTCACAAAAATGATGACATATTATAGCTGTTGGCACTTGTTTTATACATGGTGTGGATTGAATTGACAACAGTGAGCTATTACGAAGGTTTCTCTTTGCGTGGTTACTTCTAAAATTCAAACAGGAGCTAAGGTCAAAGTAGCATGCCCGGGGATTCTTCCTTTTATATCCACCGAACCCAGTCTCGTAGCCACCCGCACAGGAAGTAATAGAAACGCATACAATTCCTTTCAAAAGGTCACCTCATTAAAATGATGCTTGTGCGTGGGCGTTCAATATATATATATTTTTTTAGTTTGCAAGGAAGCCACACACGTGGTTTGTCTTAATACTGTGGTGTGCTGCTCAGTCAAGCTAACAGCATAGAGTGAGGAAAAAAACCAGACCATTTTAGCATCAGAACACCTTTTATTATGGCAAGTTATATATTTCTTATTAATTCGGGACATAGCAATCCGCAACCAAATTAGACTAAAATAATTAGTGATATGTCATAGTGATCTGTATTTATGATATACTAAATTATTGTAACTGCAAAACAAAGAAATTTTTTTTTAAGTGATATAGAATGTATTATGATAATACTTTGTATGTATAATCAAAGAGTTCAGTGCTAAGGAGAAGAGGTCCAAAGACGATGATCCATCCAGGAAAATGTGGTCGTTGCCAGTTATGTTGCAAATCTGCTTCTTATTACATACACCTGTCCACTTGGGATCCTGAACTTTCAACAAAACTCCGGGCCATGGAGAAAACAATCACAGTTGACAGCTGTATTTGTCATGCATGTGAAAAAGACATAGAAAGAAAAATTAATTCAGGTGACTATGTACCAGGCTTGACATTACAGAACAAAGAAAACATAACACTGATGATGGGAAGCTAGTTTCACTGGTTCATTATAAACAAGTGCATCACACAATCAACCCTCAAATATACATATAGTGCACAATCAACCCTCACATGTAGTGCTAACATAAAGTGGTCGTACAGGCACTGGCCTAACACTGTTGCCATTAAATATCATTTTTGTCAAGTCGGTGACATGGATTGGTACATCACTGAAAATGATAAAATATGCACACAAGTTGTAATCATAGTCACCTCGAAATAATTGCTAATTTTAAGCAAAATAGTCATGATTATGAATTAAGTGCCCTTTAAACAACATTATTCCAGACTCAATTCCAGAAGATGCAGTCGTGGAATGAGATTATAAATTGCCCTTGTTTCTTGTCCAGGACTTTACTTTGTGACTTAATTATTTTTTATTATTATTCATTGTCTTTTTATTTAACACACTTTGAGTTATAAATGTGCAAGTGTTTATTTGTTCATCATAAAATGTGTTGTATTTTTCAACAGCTTGTAACCAGAATCAGGAAGTCCAACAGGAATCACAAACAACTCGGGACATTGCAATGCAAGCAGAGCTATCTCTGAAATTATTGTTGTAACTGCAAAACGTACTTACCTTTAGTTATGATCAGTTATAATTTTACTTCCTTCTTTGCTGAAACCAATACCTGTGATAAAACACCAGTAAAACTTTTATCTTTCTGGAGTAGAACAAAAAATTAGCGCTATATACTTTTTAAAGTGTCTTGTGCTCTCTTTAGACACCTGCTCGACTGAACCTCCAGGAAAAAATAGAGTTCCGCTAACATCGTGCAAACTATGTAATGGGAAAATTAGTGGCGCAACAAACCAACTTTGATGGACCTGAGTGAGATAAGTGAATGAGTAACTAAAGATAAAGTTAGGGATAAAATAATATGTACTGGGATAAAGTCCTCAGCTTGCTAAATAGTCCCTGAACATTTCACAGACATCCATTTGACAATTGGCAGTATATATGCACCAAGTTTGCCCTGGAGTGTGATCTACTCTGCTCTATTATATGTAATTATTATCACTTTAATTTCCTATTATTATTTTTTTCTTTTAGCTACCTCCGCTGCTCTTTTCTATTAGAGTTTGTCCTTCATCCACTTGCTGGAATGTGATCAACTCAGGTCTATTTGGTTTATATGCTAGAGCCCAACAGAATTCCTTTACAGACATCCACCATTTTGTCTAGTACAATTGGATAAACACTACAGATTTTATTGACATCCATTTATATTAAAGATAGAGCTAACTATTATGTTCCCACATTGTATCCATCAACCATGACTGCATCTACCAATACTTATGCTACTTACTGAAGCAGTGCTGATAATCATTAGTTCTGAAGCACTGGTCCTAGATTGGAGAAGTGGATCAATTAATAAGCTTATGATACGTACTACTTCGAATTCGAACTCTTGTAAAAGTGGGTATCAAAATTTCATGCTCAACTGATTATATTGCTGTATTTGAGGTAAGTAAATTAGCTACAGTCTTCATGTTGCTGTTCTAAATAAAATCAATAGCTAACACTTTTATTTGAACTTAGGACAAAAAGAAGAATAAATGCAATCATTGATGTTTGTTTCATTGCAAGTTTTCTTTCTGATCAAACCAGTTCATGCTTTTAAAAATGTAAACGTTTATGAGAGGATGAGGGGGACACAATAATATCTTCATTTATTGTCTTCCCAGATCTTCAGGAGTTAGTTGTTGAATATGAAATAACTTTCCATGCACATAAACTCTTCCATAGCAATTGTCTTCACCAGCTTCATTCTGTTCGGGAGCGACTAAGATGCATCGTTCTTCATGGACGGTTTCTCTTTGCGATATCATAAATAGCAAAACAAATGAGAGGAACAGCATCCTGCAGAGAGTCAGAGTCCATTCCAGGAAAAGAGCTGCGAGGGGATACATTGCCGTATTACACTGGTACTAACACTATTCGCAGTTGCAGGCTTCTTCTGTAGTTTGCTGTTCGCGCGAGCCAGCAGGGAGTATATTATTGTTGAGTAATCCGAGCTGCACCGATAAGTGCGGAAGAGTGAATGGGACAACCCCAAGATATAATTACGGAATAGTGGATGGAACAATAATCAACCGGAGATATAATTACCATTACGGTAAAATTCCGATGGACTGTAGAATCCGGATGTAAAATGGGTGTCTCTGTGGCATGTGCTAATCAGCTCTAATTATTAGCTAGAGCTAGCCATCACTGCAACCACCATCACAGGACATTTTACCCACAACAAATTGTGTGCTCAGAGTTGGGTTGGTGGGGTAGGAGAATCAAGAATAGGAATCAATATAACTGTATAGGGCTAGGGAGCTATAGCTATAGTAAGCATATGAGGTACACTCCACATTTGAAAAACATGATGAATTTTTTCTTTTACAAAATTATATATATATTACATGAGTCAGAGTGTGATATGGTGAAATATTTCAAGAGCAGGCTAATTTATTTTCAGGGAGCCAGAGTGAAAATAAAGCCTGAGAGTGAAATATCTAATATCACTCTGACTAGTGTAATAAGTGGTTTATTCCACACTAGATATCTTCACTGAAGTAGTTTTTTATTTTTTTTTTTTTGTTGTTGTTGTTGTTGCTGTTTTTTTGTTTTTAATTTATTAATTAATATGGTACCTCACAGTGAAAAGATTTTATTGACATCCACTTTTATTTGGCTAAATTACTATTAAAGATAGAGCGAACTATTATGTTTCCTCCTTGTGTCCATCAACCATGGCTGCATCTACCAATACTTCTGCTACTTACTGAAGTAGTGCTGATAATCATTAGTTCTGAAGCACTGGTCCTAGATTGGAGAAGTGGATCAATTAATAAGCGTATGATACTTCGAATTCGAACTCTTGTAAAAAAGTGGGTATCAAAATTTCATGCTCAACTGATTATATTGCTGTATTTTGAGGTAAGTAAATTAGCTACAGTCTTCATGTTGCTGTTCTAAATAAAATCAATAACACTTTTATTTGAACTTAGGACAAAAAGAAGAATAAATGCAATCATTGATGTTTGTTTCATTGCAAGTTTTCTTTCTGATCAGGCCAGTTCATGCTTTTAGAAATGTAAACGTTTATGAGAGGATGAGAGGGACACAATAATAATATCTTCACTTGTTGTCTTGCTTATCCGAGATCTTCAGGACTTGAAGTTGGTTGTTGAATATGAAATAACTTTCCATGCACATAAACTCTTCCATAGCAATTGTCTTCACCAGCTTCATTCTGTTCGGGAGCGACTAAGATGCATCGTTCTTCATGGACGGTTTCTCTTTGCGATATCATAAATAGCAGAACAAATGAGAGGAACAGCATCCTGCAGAGAGTCAGAGTCCATTCCAGGAAAAGAGCTGCGAGGGGATACATTGCCGTATTGCACTGGTACTAACACTATTCGCAGTTGCAGGCTTCTTCTGTAGTTTGCTGTTCGCGCGAGCGAGCAGAGAGATTCTTGTTGAGTAATCCGAGCTGTACTGAAAAGTGCGGAAGAGTGAATGGGACAACCGGAGATATAATTATGGAAGAGTGGACGGAACAATAATCAACCGGAGATATAATTACCATTAAGGTAAAATTCCGAGGGAATGTAGAATCCGGATGTAAAATGGGTGTCTCTGCGGCGTGTGCTAATCAGCTCTAAATATTAGCTAGAGCTAGCCAGCACTGCAACACCATCACTGCAACCACCATCACTGCAACCACCATCACGGGACATTTTACCCACAACAAAGCTAGCCATCCTGCAACCACCATCACTGGACATTTTACCCACAACAAATTGCGTGCTCAGAGTTGGGTTGGTGGGGTAGGAGAATCAAGAATAAGAATCAATATAACTGTATAGCTAATAATAGCTATAGCATAGTAAGCATGTATAAAAAAAAATCCGAAATTCCAAAAAAACTGGATGGCTAGAATGAACTCCTATTTGTGTACATGAGGTACACACCACATTTGAAAAACATGATGAATTTTTTCTTTTACAAAATTATATATATATTACATGAGTCAGAGTGTGATATGGTGAAATATTTCAAGAGCAGGCTAGTGAAATATCTACATATCACTCTGACTAGTGTAATAAGTGGTTTATTCCACACTAGATATCTTCACTGAAGTAGTTTTTTTTTTGTTTTTTTTTAAATTAATTTATTAATTTTTTATGGTACCTCACAGTGAAAAGATTTTATTGACGTCCACTTTTATTTGGCTAAATTACTATTAAAGATAGAGCTAACTCATTGTATCCATCAACCATGACTGCATCTACCAATACTTATGCTACTTACTGAAGTAGTGCTGACAATCATTAGTTCTGAAGCACTGGTCCTAGATTGGAGAAGTGGATCAATTAATAAGCGTATGATACTTCGAATTCGAACTCTTGTAAAAGTGGGTATCAAAATTTCATGCTCAACTGATTATATTGCTGTATTTTGAGGTAAGTAAATTAGCTACAGTCTTCATGTTGCTGTTCTAATAACACTTTTATTTGAACTTAGGACAAAAAGAAGAATAAATGCAATCATTGATGTTTGTTTCATTGCAAGTTTTCTTTCTGATCAGGCCAGTTCATGCTTTTAGAAATGTAAACGTTTATGAGAGGATGAGAGGGACACAATAATAATATCTTCACTTGTTGTCTTGCTTATCCGAGATCTTCAGGACTTGAAGTTGGTTGTTGAATATGAAATAACTTTCCATGCACATAAACTCTTCCATAGCAATTGTCTTCACCAGCTTCATTCTGTTCGGGAGCGACTAAGATGCATCGTTCTTCATGGACGGTTTCTCTTTGCGATATCATAAATAGCAAAACAAATGAGAGGAACAGCATCCTGCAGAGAGTCAGAGTCCATTCCAGGAAAAGAGCTGCGAGGGGATACATTGCCGTATTACACTGGTACTAACACTATTCGCAGTTGCAGGCTTCTTCTGTAGTTTGCTGTTCGTGCGAGCGAGCAGAGAGTAGATTCTTGTTGAGTAATCCGAGCTGCACCGATAAGTGCGGAAGAGTGAATGGGACAACCCCAAGATATAATTACGGAATAGTGGATGGAACAATAATCAACCGGAGATATAACTACCGTTACGGTAAAATTCCGATGGAATGAGAATCCGGATGTAAAATGGGTGTCTCTGTGGCATGTGCTAATCAGCTCTAATTATTAGCTAGAGCTAGCCATCACTGCAACCACCATCACGGGACATTTTACCCACAATAAATTGTGTTCTCAGAGTTGGGTTGGTGGGGTAGGAGAATCAAGAATAGGAATCAATATAACTGTATAGGGCTAGGGAGCTATAGCTATAGTAAGCATATGAGGTACACTCCACATTTGAAAAACATGATGAATTTTTTCTTTTACAAAATTATATATATATTACATGAGTCAGAGTGTGATATGGTGAAATATTTCAAGAGCAGGCTAATTTATTTTCAGGGAGCCAGAGTGAAAATAAAGCCTGAGAGTGAAATATCTAATATCACTCTGACTAGTGTAATAAGTGATTTATTCCACACTAGATATCTTCACTGAAGTAATTTTTTGTTGTTGTTTTTTGTTTTTTGTTGTTGTTGTTGTTGTTGTTTGTTTTTAATTAATTAATTAATTTTATTTTTTTTTATGGTACTTCACAGTTAAAAGTTGGGAGGGCTCCCCACAACTCCAGCTGATATTATAGCAGCTGCTCTAACCTGGCTGGGTAGGCTCCACTATATGACTAAAAGTAGCTGTAAAGATCCAGAAAACTTGTACCCAGGCCTGGTAATGAGCTTGCCAGTACATACAGCAATGAGATAACCCTTGAGATATCGGATATCTTGGCGGTCATGTACCTAAAAATATCATTGTGAAGATATCTAGGGTGCAGATATTTTAGCCGCTGCTCTAACCAGGTTGAGTAGGCTGGGGCTACACTGGGAAGGTAGCTGTAAAATATTGGAAAATTGGAGAGCTTTACTATTTTTTTTTATAGTGTGAAATAACATGTACCTAAAGATATTGTTGTGGAGGTATCCAGGGTGGAATATATATATATATATATATATATATATATATATATATATATTCCAAGGGGTGTGGGTAGCCCCTACACAACAAGCTTTAGGCTATGAGTCACCAGTCCTAGTCCTGAACTACTGCAGTGTAGGTATCTAGGGTGGAATAACACTATTACAGAGTGATACGGCTAGATATTTCGCTATCACCTCTTTATTTTCACTCCCTCTGGCTCTTGAAAATAAATTAGCCTGCTCATGAAATATTTCAGTATCACACTCTGACTCTTGTAATGCTAAAAAAAGAAATCCAGGCTTCTTACAGTTGTCTCCGAATTTCTGAATAGCAAGGAGGTTTGTACCTGATCTTCTTTTTTCTTGAGAGCTGTCTGTTGGTGTATGATCCAACACACGCACACACACACACACACACACACACACACACACACACACACCAAGATAGCTAACAAGACCCATGGCAAGCGACTTTCTATGGCGAATCTGATGGAAATGCAGACAAAGAAAACATACCAGAGTTGTTGTAGCTATGTCTTTTATTTTTTCACTCTTCATTCATTATCCCAGAAACAGAGAAGAGTGGCCGGGATAAGCTGGTCAAAATCTAGGCCTAGTCTATAAAGCATGGGTGGATACATTGCAGGTAACAACCTTTTCTATTTGTTCCTTTTAATGCATGGGTAGTAAAAAGATCCACTATCCATGTTAATGTGAAATAATGCAATGTTGTTAGAAAACTTGCTCATCCCAAGAAATGCAAACAAAAATCCACACACCTTATCAGAAGAAGAAGGCTGAGCACACTGATTTGTATAAGGTAATGTATTGAGAATAACCCATTTATTTTTTACGTATTCCATCCTCGTTACTTACTAGAGACTTGTTCTCATTTGGTATATTAGCTAAGATAGAAACTTTTACCATATTTCAGGGTGAAGGGAAACAATGGTAAAATGTGTGGGAAAAAAAATTGGTCATCGTCAGGTTTCTAACCCAGGACCCCCAGTTTGCTTGAAGAAGCAAGTGATTTGGCATAAATGAAATATGATATCATCACATTAGATTTAATTTCCCTTGTAGAGAATAGACATGAAGAAATTCAGCAAAACACTCTCATTGGAAACTCCTTGCAAGAACTTCCCATGATGTTGAACAAAATTAGTTTTCAAACATTCAGCTATAATTTTAGTAAAAATAGCATTACCTAGATCCAGACCATACGGAACTTCTGCGATGAACTCTCCTGTCTTACAAGGCATACTATTCAAGGTAGAGGGAGTCTTAATTCTTTCAGAAGTGTGACGTGAAATGCTCAGCATCATACAGCAACTAGCTAGCTCATTGGCTAATTGTAACATGCACACTCAGAAATATTTTACCATACTCTTCTCTCAACTAGCTAGCTGTAATTTGGATAATAGTAAAAATGCAATAATATATCTAGATGAGAGAGGACTTTGTAAATACACTAATTGAAATATTTAGTTTAAAAATGATAACTTTAGTAGCTATTTTTATTAAAATTATAAACAGTGATAACTAATTTCATTCAAAAGTTATAACTAATACTGTTACATCAAGTTTATTCATTAATCAAAACTTTATCCAATTTATTTAAATACCCCTTAATTTTAGTTCTTAATGAACTGAAATAGCCGGACATTTTGATTTTTAGTAATAGTTAAATGACTGCTACTTTTACTCTGACTAATTTTAGTTTTAATAACAAGTTACTAAAATGAGACAGCAGTAAGTTTTACTACAATATTATTTAACTAAAACAATATCATGCTGAATGTGCTTGTCACTTACATCATAGCTTCTTTCTTCACTTTGCTGGTAAATATGATGCTATCTCAGAAATAGAAAACTAGTGCTTCTTTGAACTGGTTATATCCCTCATGAGGAGTACACAATGTGTGGACATTTAATGCATGGTAGCAGAAAGGTTGGATTCACAGAGCTGACTGAAAAGCAAATGCTATTTTTTATGCAACAGTATTTCCTAACTTACTGACAATAATATTGTGCATTCACTGGAGCAAATTACTTGTGCATTGTTGTTGTTGTTGTTTTGTTTCTTTTTGCCAATAGCTGGTGTCATTGCAGTACACAACGCACATTCTATAGTGGTTTTATTGCAGAAAGTTAGACTTGGTCATTGTGGTACCCCTGCTACAGGATTGAATGGTGTTGTGTGTGCATGTGTGCTAAATGTATTCCTAATTATTCTTTTTGTGTCATATTGTATAGCAAGTGGAATGTGTGTGTCATGTTTTGGGACAGAACACTATTTTGTTTGGTGTAAGATCATGTGAGCCCTGGACCCTGCCAGATATATTAAGGAGGTGATACCTCAGTCTCAGTCATTAATCCAAAGCCATCCCTGTGTGTCCGTGTTTATGTGCTTCTTAATTTTAATTAAAGTTAAACTAACCTATTGAGAAGTAGGGCTGAGCGCTTGAGCTTATCACAAGACTACAGCGATAGACAGTACAGAGAGACTGCCTCTGGTGGCAGTCTACCTTTAAGAACTTAGTCATTAGGTAGAGTTATTTTAGGCCAGCGCCCCCACAGTCATGTTACAGGTTCCATTCTGAGGGTTACTTTGCCTGCCCTGACAGGCTGGCTGTTGACGAATAACTTCATTCTGTGCAGTGTTAGATGTCTGCCTTCACTGAACTTACACCTCACCCATTAACTGTGGAAAATATGATTTTCAGCTATTTCCTTTATATTAACCAATTTATGCTCATTAACTTCATGAAGAAATGATGGTAATTGTGAAGTAGTGGTAATTGTGAAATATGATACACATGGTAATTGTGAAGTATGATACACATGGTAATTGTGAAGTATGATACACATGGTAATTGTGAAGTATGATACACATGGTAATTGTTAAAGTATGACTTTAGCCTTTAATCTATTATAATATTGAAGTAACTTAATTGCATCTAAATCATCCATGTTCACTCATCATACAACCGGGTTGTCGTAGCTCAGTGGCGAGAGCACTAGTGGCTAAAGCCAGGGCTTTTAGGTTCTGCGATGACCAATTTTTTTTTCACACATTTTAACTCTGTTTGCCTTTCACCCTGGAATTATCTTATATTTATGATGGGTGAACATAGATGATTCAGATGGAATATTAGTTGTTTAATATTAATTGTTTGGATATAATTGCCGTATTCCACCCACTCGTTACTTAGTAGAGGTTCTATTTGGAGTATATTAGTTGTTTGGATATATTTGGCATTAACTAGCAAGTACCCAGCCACACAGTGGTGCCTGCCAAGAAATGAATGATCATTTCATAGTTCACATAGTTCCTGGGGCTAAATACTACAAGTGTCTGCATTTCCACTGATTCCCTCTACTTCCCTCTCCTGCTCTCTTTTTCCTCAGCCATCCCAGCCCTGTTTTTTCTTGTTCCTCCTTTCAACTCCTGGATTCCCTTATCCTCCTCTGTCTACCTCTCCTGTCTGTGTAGTGCTTTTATTTATTCATGAAGTAGTTACATCAGTCGGCTTTTTCTCACCTGCTTCTACTTTTTATTGAGATTTGCATTCTCCTGCTTGTCTGCCTCTCTTATCCCACTATGGTTACTTACTGTAGATGAACACTCCTTCCCAACTCAGTTCAGCGACCCAATGTTCAGTTTTTATAGAATGCACTCCAAGTGCTCTAAGCTGTTAGGTCTCGATGGTTAAATGGTTTGTGTGCGCTCAACGGAATCGCCATTTTCAGGTTTGAACACTGACAAGGTAGCTTTTTCCCCCATGTCAAATGTTTTTCCAATTCAAGTAATGATATGCTTTACCAATTCTGTTCTGCTCTTAAATGCACACATCAGTGTCATTGTCGTTACTGACATACAAGCGTATTATTGTATAGATTTACACTACAAGAATATTACAAGTTGAGTTTATGTATGCACTTGTTCACTTGTTTACAATCTACACACAGTAGTTGGTAGTATTGCATGTGGTCCCACAAAATATTTGGTTAAACTTACTCGTTTTGGTTCAGTGTGGGTAAACAGCACCACAATTTTATGTGGTAATGTATGTGTTATTACATGTTTATAGTCAGGTTTCATACAGAGGTCGGGGCCCCAGGGAATCCCTCTTCCCAGAACCTGAAGTTACACGTCTCAAATCCCTCACTCTAATGAACGATAAATGCCTGGACATGCAGAAGAAGAAGACAGCTAGTGAGTGAATGTCAGTCCAAAATTTCTGTATGTATGTATGTGTATGCGGGCACAGAAGTTGCAGTGAAAAAAAAGAGATAAAGACGGACAGCTTGTATGAGCTATTAATCAATTGAAGATGACTTGTCTTTAAGCTAGCCATGCTTTGTGAGTATCCCTGATCGTGTGTAGCCATGATCGTGAGTGGAAGAGGGCAATAGGAATAACCTAAAGAACAGAACAGGTGCAAACACAACCAAGCTGCCAGACACATGCTGAGCCCAAAGTGGGTGAGTCTAACCTCAAAAAATTTTTCATCACCTCCTTACTACATAGCTACCCTCTATCCATGATAAGCTAAATAGGAAATAAGGATCACATCTATTATTCCTGCTGCTCTGCTGCTGCTGTTACTGTAAAATTTTAACAGTTAAATTACAAGAGCATATTCACATTGGAATATTACGGATTTAATTTTATCTGTTGAAGATATAAATAATCTTTTGCAAGTGACACATAGAATTCAATACTCCTAAGAGGTGTAAGGCATGTGGTAGATCCTTGAGGTGATGGTAAGAACTTTGAGGTACACACCTACTTGCCTGAGATTCTATCACTGCCGATTCATAAGTTCGAAGGTCAATATTGCAGTCAGATATTCATGTATTTCAGGTTCTTCTCCTGTATTGTTGCTTAGCTCCTGGTAAGCAATAGGGTACAATATTCACTGGTCCAGCTACATGCTCCAGTAACTTCACCACAACCCGACCACCATCTTATCAATGATGAGCTCCCTGAAAGCATCTTTCTCCATCAGACTCGCTGAATGTTCCCATATCCCTCTCAACCTGTGTGGTCTAGATAAGGATTGTATGGTTAGACAACTTGTCATGTTGTTTTGTGGACGTGTTGGATACAAGTAATGCAGTGATAGAGGAATGGAGAATGAATTTGTCTTGCCTTGGATTGTCTAGAATTTATTGCAGAATATGCATTCTATACATAATTCATCCACATAGTTAGCTACCAGTTACTACAGCTTGATGCTTCATTAGATTCAACTGAGGACGGAAAATCAATGGAGCGTGACTTCTATTATTCCATCAGAGTCACCTTGTTGGAATTTGTGCCTTCCCTAGTGAAAATTCTTGACAAGATAATCTAAGATCTTACAGGATTTAGTAGGGTATTGGCAAGATTTATCATGGCAAGATTTATCATGGTAAGATAGGACATACATTTTCTTGATACAAGATCTTGCCTGTCCCTGTTAGTGCAAAAGACTAATAAGAAACATCACTCTCAATCCTGCAAGAACACACAAGATTATTTTTATTAAATTTCTTAAAAAATGATTTGTAATCTTACTAGGGTCTTACCATGTGTGTTCCTGCAAGATAATATAAGATCAATTCCATGAGATTTCATGTTATATCATGGAAGTGTTTCACTTGTGAGATCCTGCAAGATTATAAAAGATCAATTCCATCTGTGATCTTGCAAGATTGTTATAGTATATAATATCATGCTTGAATAAAATTTTCCTATTTGTGTTGCCTTATCGTAATGAAATAATGAAATATTAAATCTTATGTAAGGTTATATAACAAGATAGTGCGGCTTAACTGAACATACTGAGGATTGTGATTAATGATTATTAATATTAATGGTGCTCATAACTATTAGGAATAACAATTACATATGAATGTGAAGGAACAGATACGTGAATACATTTTGATTTCAAATCTGATATTGGTATGACACAAACTGGAAGGAGATTATCTTGAACTTCTACAATAAAGCAAGTAATAAGATCAGATGATATGTACTTATTTAAACGTTGGCAATCAGGATTTGCAATTTGTTGAAGTACAAATTTATTAGTTAGTTTAAATGGCTTGATTAGAGCTAGTGGAGGCGAAAAGCAAAACTTTTGTAAAACTCCATAACAAGTTTTACCTTTGCAATTGTAAGAACAAACTGAACTGTTTCGTTTTCCCTTATCACAATGAAAAGAATGAAATACTACTTCATTGTAATAATTATATTTTATGAAAAGTGTACACATTTTCCAAGTATGTACCAATAATTTCTTGTAATATTCCTTCTCCTCTCTCTGGAAGTCAGAAAACTGCATTTTTTCAATACAGTAAACTCCTGGAAGAATAGACATCATGTTTCTGTGCTGCAGGGATATTGAACTAGACATAGGAGATATGAATTTGATAGTGTTGTCACTCTCTGTTTCTGCTAACTTATCTGCCAAACTTCCTATTGTATGACACACATCCAAAGCAAAAGCTAATTGCTCTGCAACTCTGTGGCCTGAATGAATCATGCTCGTCAAGTGGCCATTAAAACTTTCATATCCGAACAGAGAGTGTGTCCAGAGAGGTCCCCACAATCTCGCAAACTTTGACAGATGAGTAAGACAATGAGCATATTTGTTCCATAAAGATTAGGTAACATTTCATAGAAATCTTTCAGCATTAGCTCTGCAGCTGATATTTCAGCCTCACATAACTCAGGTTTGAGTAGAATGTGTATAGCACATACAGGCAATGAGAAATGGTGTATATAGAGTGGTGGCATTTTGGATGCACATAAGATTGGTAGTGAGTAGTAGAGTAACCAGTTACGATATTCACTAGCCTTCCAGTGTTTGCGATGCTTTGCAATGCTTCGAGGCAAACGACTAAATTCATGAGGGGGACGTTGCTTAACTAAAGCAGAATCTAACATTGCAATAGTTGTACCAATGTAATAAGGCTGCCCATGATTTGATGAATTGACCCATTTTTCTAGCAACCATTTTGCCACAACTTCCAAAACACAATGCATGTAATCTATTGGCACTCCATCTGCTAAATCTATCACACCTGATAAAACTGACATTCCTTTAATTCCATGGACAGTTTCCCTTTTCTTTACAGCTTCACCAGCATCTCTGATTATGTAATCATTTGTTCTGAGATTGTAAGTAATATTGTGAGGCTGCCCTAGTGCCGGGATTTAAACATGTTGGACATCCATATTTACCATTAAATTGGTTTATGTTGAGTATTGGTGCCTTGGCGACTAAATCAAATGATCCAAATAGAGGTTTAAAAGTCACCTTCACATCCTTATTTGGAGAATGAACTGTTGTACCAACTTTTGAAAGAACACTTAAAGTGTCAAGCAGTAGTGAGAACAGAAGTTCCATTGGAGGTTTTTCCCCCGCCAACCCAAACAGAATGAGAATATACAAGTATACTGTGTTCACTTAAATATTATGTAGTGTTTGAGGTGCTTAAATATTATGTAGTGTTATATGATTTCCCGACCATTATGATGCTAGATATATACTTTCAAGTAACCAAAGAGTGTATAATCTTTATGTGGATGTACGTGATTGGAGAATTTAATTATGCAACTATGAGATTTAAACTTATTGCTTTAATTATTGATCTAGATTATACAACTACTTACTGGCAAATATTCTTTGTATTCCCTTTACAGCATCTAACTCTAGAAGGATGTTGGGTTCTTTTTTTTGACATGAAATTTTGATGCAATATTTTTGACTATCTTCTAGCTGAACATCATAGTCAGCACAAAATCTTTGCTTCGATTTATAGGATGATGCAGTCTTGAAGAATTTTTTTATATCATAAAGTTTGAGGCAATTTATTACTGGGTGGGCAGATGAGTTGGAGAAGTTCAAGTAGTTTTCCAATAGTAGTAAAGGGTAAGCGACAAGCACGTTTGAACTCCATGATAGCACATCACATAGTACACCACACAAAGTTTTGTGGCATTTTCATATATGGGGTCAAAAAGATTTTTGACATTGACATCACTGGAAGCATAATCTGCTTGTTTCAACTGATCAAAAATGTCATCATCAGAGCCCATATCAAAAATGCTATCAGAATCACTCTCGTTACTGTCTAAAGAGGCTGATTCATAGTCTGGAGTATGTCCATTAGTATTCACACTTCTACTAACATTCCTGAAAAATACAACCACTTGTGGCTACTGTAATCTGATCCTTCTGAGTGGAGCCCGGGTAGTTCCCGCCATGACAATCTGATTCATTTGTATTATTAGGAACAGATGGAATGTTTTCACTAGGTGACACTTGATGTCCTTGGGTTCTTGCTTTCCCGTTTAACAAAAACAAAAACTATGCTCTAACAAACATGCCGCAACTCCACAACTGATGCAGTGATTAAGTCTGATACCTAAATTTACATGCTTATAGTGAGTTCTATTAAAACCTTAGTAGGAATATGTATACAGCATGTATATGGCAATTGGCCCTCCTCTATTTAATTTAAATATAATAATGTGTCTGAGACATTATTGCTCACTTAAAAAATATTTGTCTGCTATACTTTTTTATTCGTCAGTTTAACCTTAAATAGGTGGACTTGGCATTTTTTGTGCACCCTAAAATATACCATCCTACCTTTTAATTCATGCCAATATGAGAAATAGTAAGTATCCAAAAACCGTACAGCTATACAATCAACAGAGAAAATCCACGTCAGATGTAATCAGACAGAGAAAACATTTAAAACAAAAGTGATTGCTTTGAGTAGAGAAGATAGTGAACCACTCACACCGAGTGACTTGGCTGAAGGTGCTCAACTTATCTTGAACATCAACAAAAAGTCATATCCAGTAACAGTCATTACAACTGAAGAAGTGCAATCTAGTAAGTTTGATTTGTAATGAATTTATTATTTTGTTGAATTTATTATCATGCATGTAATTTGATTTGGAAAAAAATTGTATAAGCATAGTTGCAGGATTATACTATAAGTACAAAGTATAATTGAACTTCCACTGAGCTCGTACAAGGAGAATTAATTAGCTACTTTTCTGTTTTAAATGTCAGACTTTAAGTCATAATTTATACATGTATACAGTTATGTGGTAATGAGTTAAAGTGATGAGTTTATACAGTGGAGTCTGTCCAGCAATAATGAAAAATGATAGCATAATGAGCACTTAGTGGTATGTTAGGCTTTCATCTGATTATTATGCATAGATCTGTATAGGTAAATTAAATTATATGGTACAATTAAGATGTTGTATTTAATGTATAGCTTCTAGGAAGGCTACTAATGGTGGCAGTGTGGTGTCTGTGGAACCCTCAGGCTCAGAAGCTGAAGTGTCAGAAATGCTAGAGTCTGCTAAAGATTCTGTAAGCCTCTCTATTTTTTCCCATTTTGTCAAGTATGCTTGAAATTATTGACCTATATAATATGTGTATTAGTTGGCTCGTAGAAGTAGTGATGGTGGTCCGAGCAGAGAGAAATTCAATCTTAAAGCCCAGCAACAGAATATGTTCGAAATGCTAGAAAAAATCAGCAGAACCCTAAACAAACTTGTTGACAAGTTAGAAGTGAAGGGAATAAAGAAAGAAGAAGATCCCAAGTACACTGTGAGTATTATCTATAGAAGTGCGAGAATAAAAACATTAAAAATTACAAATATCATGTTCAATTGAAACCAATTTTGTTTCACTGGCAACTAATACCCACCAAAATGTAATTGCAACATTACCTGCACAGTGTTGGATTATTGGATTAATTTTAGCTGTAGTTGTCATTTATACTCAACATTAACTCAAAATGTAAATGCATATGTTTAGGTCAATGGAATAAATCTTCTGCAAATTCCAGCACGGGATGCTTATGCATATGGAAGAAGTGTTATGAAGCACTCTTCAACAAGGAAGACCTCTCAAAATCAGTTGTGGTGCAGTCCTCAAAGAGTAAAAAACCACCTCTTGACAAAGAGAAAGTGGAACTGATGTTTGGTAAGTGAACGTCTATCGTATGCCTGTATTATAATTATTTATTTTAATACTTAGATTGCATTCGGCACAGGTATCCTGACTATCATCATTCAAAGATGATGACTACGTTAGGACAGAAATGCCGAGATTGTGGCCGAGACAAACAAGCTGAACTTTGAGGAAAAACAAATCAAAGATGTGAAATATTGACCAAATTTGTTAAAATAAATACATGTACTGGGCAAATACTTCAATTGTGGGATCTTGCATGACCCTGCGGGGTCATAGATTTTTTGGTAAAGAATAGGTTTTTTCATGATCCTTAGGGATCATGGATTATTCATAAAAATCAGGATCTTGCATGAGGTTTAGAGATCATGGATTACCATTGGCCAGCAGGCTCTTGCACGATCCTTGTCAACCATGCACTATTAAGAAAACTGAGGATCTTGCATGACTTTCTAGGGTCACTAAGTTCAGGATCTTGGATTGTCATTAGATATCATAAATAATCCTTACACAAGATCCTGCATGGAAGGATCATTCAGGGAAAGTTTCCAAACCTTACATGATCTTGCATGTAAAGCCATGCATGATCAAGTAAGATACACTTGCATGATCTTGCAAGATTTTTTTACTTGTCAACTCATGACCTGAAAACCATTGAAAGTAATAACTATTACTTTTTACTGTCTAGCTCCGATCTTTCCATCTCCAACGCCACATCTATCTTTCTTTTCGATCAACTTCAAAATCAAGATGAGGCAAGCACATGCATTTTGTCTCAGCAGCAGGAGTTGCTATGGGAGCACTTACTGTTCAGGCCAACTGACTAAACAACCGCCACAGGAATGAACATAATTATCATCACCCATAAACACTTGAACGCACACACAAATATATCCCACAAGATGTCTCTACATAATGTTATTCATGGCTCAAACACCTGCCATTGTTTGGAGGTCATCAGCATCAGCTACTGCTTGCCAGAAGCCACATTTACCAATGGCCACTACTAATAGTTATAATACTTTGTTACAAATAGAACTCTCAGAGGTGCTGTGGGAGATGGTCTTGGCTGTGGCTGTTTCCCAGGCACAGACTATGGTGTAGTATGTTTGTCATGAGTGATGTGTTATGAATAGCAAATATTGATCATTTCTTTAGCAAGTCACACTAGAGTGACTTCATTTTACTATGATAGTTTAGTGACTGAATACAGTATGTTTATATGTGTTCAGTTGTAGTCCCAAGTAAAAATTCTTGCAAGATCTTACAAAAAAATTGGCTGGATCTTACAAGAAGAACCTTGTAAGATCCAGCAAACTTTTGGAACCTATTTCTTGCAAGATCTTGCTTTTAAGAGAATGCAAGATCTTGTAAGTTCTAAAAAACTACAGATCAGGCAGGTTTTTGCATATGATATCACTCAAGATATTGAAAGATCTTAAACTAGGATAAGTGATATATCACCCGAGATATTGGAAGATCTTGCAAGGCCATAAAACTAAGATCTTTCAAGATCAGGCAGGTTTTTGCATGTCATATTACCCAAGATATTGAAAGATATTGGAAGATCTTGCAAGGCCATAAAACTAAGATCAGGCAGGTTTTTGCATGTCATATTACCCAAGATATTGAAAGATCTAGGAAGATCTTGCAAGGCCATAAATCTTATAAGATCTTGCATTATCTTGCTTGATTAATGCATAGTGAGATTTAGTAAGAAACGGCAAGGCTCCAATCTTATAAGATCTTGCATTAATTTGCTTGACCAGTACATAGTGAGATTTACTAAGAAACAGCAAGACTACAATCTTATAAGATCTTGCATTATCTTGCTTGATTAATGCATAGTGAGATTTAGTAAGAAACGGCAAGGCTCCAATCTTATAAGATCTTGCATTAACTTGCTTGACCAGTACATAGTGAGATTTACTAAGAAACAGCAAGACTACAATCTTATAAGATCTTGCATTATCTTGCTTGATTAATGCATAGTGAGATTTAGTAAGAAACGGCAAGGCTTCAATCTTATAAGATCTTGCATTAACTTGCTTGACCAGTACATAGTGAGATTTACTAAGAAACAGCAAGACTATGATCTTATAAGATCTCGCATTATCTTGCAAAAATGTTGCTAGGCTAAATTGAACAAGAATTATAAATTAAAGCTAGTGTAAGATCTTTCATTAACTCACTAGATCTTAGTTAATTTTCTAGTGTTAAAGTTAAGCAACTGCAAGATTCATGCAAGATCCAACTGGATCTTTCAGTACACTAATAAACCAAAACTTCTAGAAAATGTCACTAGTGATCCTGTAAGATCTTAGGTAAATCAATTATTGTAAGAATTGTGAATAAAATGCAAGATATTTCCCATGTAGAATCCCCTAATATCATGCTAGATCACACAAGATCTCACACATGATTTGACATGCAATATCTTGGCATGTAAAATCTTGTTAGTCGGATCAATTTCTTTTAAGATCTTGCAAGTTCTTGACAAGATTTTTTACTTGGGTAACAGTTAGGAAAGAGGTGGGAAACAGTCAAGTCAGAAGATCCCACCCTTTACTTAGGACTTTGCTGATCAGACACTCACTAGTGAGTCTTACCTCGTTCAGGTTCACTACAAGCCCGCTTGTTTGAGGTCAGTGAATACTTTACTGAAGAAGCCTTCCACTTGCTAGGCAATCCCAAACACTCTTTATATAATTTACTAACACAGTTTATCGGCATGTTACACAAGACATGAAATTCAGTGTACACAAGCCGACCCAAGTATTCACCCAATGGAGCTAATCAATAGTCAATAGCACAAGAAATGCCCAGCAATAGGGTACAATTACTGGTCCAGCTACATGCTCCAGTGATTTCACCACAACCTGAATGCCTAACTGAAGTCCATCAGAGTCACCTGATACTGTTGGAATTCGTGCCTCTGTCAAGTCATGAACCATTGAAAGTAATAACTATTAATTTTTATTGTCTAGCTCAATTTTTGTGCTACATGTATTTCTGACTTCAGCATGGTTACATGGTTGAATAGAATTGGTGACTTTTATAATATATCAAAGTATTTATTAATGTATCATATATTGTTTTGAGTTGCCCTATGAAAAAATATTATTGGGTTCCAACTCTCATACATAAACTTCCAATCAGTCTCATCAGGTCACTTGTACATAGGCGATGTCAATATCATGATGCCCACTATCCAAGCTGTCTTGTACAAAGAGTAGCATTTGATTTTGCATGTTACTGTACAATCAATGTTGTAAGACGGCTATTTTACAAACAGTTTATACAAGACCAAGTAGGACCAAGTTGTAAATAGGAAGCCATACTACTAGAAAGACTGTTAGTACTGGAACAGCAATAGAGCAATCTGGTAGATTTCCCTCTTATCTTTCTCTGTCGCTTATGTACAAGATTTCATACTTCTACTGATTAGCTCAGCAAAATTACCTTCAAATAGTTCATTCATACTACATTATCCATTAAAATTTTATTAGTTTGTACTTAAAAACGTTCTTGGAGAAAGCAAAATACGGGCAAAAGCAAAATAGGTAATTTTATTTAGAAAGACATACATGCATACATACATACATACATACATACATATGCATATATATTTATATATAAAGACTAGCAAAATAGGAAGAAAAAAAGCTAATTTTATGAATGCTTAATATGATTACTTGGTTCACTCATATAGTGTTGAAGAGATTTTATAGACTTCTATTTTTTTGGCTATTATTATAGCTAGTTGCTTTCTAGCTTAGTCTAAAAAAATATTCACTGTAATGCTGTCATGTTTAAATCTATTTGACAATTGGCAGTGTAATAACACCAAGGTTGCACTGTAGTGTGATCTACTCAGGTTTACTCTGTTGTTGTTTTTGCTGGAGTATGATCTGCTAGGATTTACTTGGTTTAGGTTTATTTGCTAAAGCCCAACAAATGTAGTTTAACATAGTTAAAAGTAGTTAAAGGAGATGTAGCCCATGCATCACACACACACAGCAGGCGAGTATGGTGACCATGCACTAAGCAGGCACACTTGGAGCAATGGCACAGGGGCACAAGTACATTAGTCCTGATAGCCAATTAATGCTAATTGCCACTGACATTCCAGAGTCTCTCACCCCCAATGCCACAGTGGGGGGAGGGGTGGGTCCAAGGTCATACCACTGCCTCGCGCAAGGAGCATGAGCACACATGACACACATGACTGTGGGCTCACATCAGCTCAGACTGCCAATCTGTAGTTTAGGAATGACAGCAGGTAATCATACCAATAAGCGCCAATTGTAGTTAAATGCCTTTACCACATTCATCATTGTTGGTTTAACTTTAATAGATACGGGGGGAAATCAGATTTCGTTACATCCAACAAAGAGATTTGAAAAAAAATAATTAATATTAATGGTGGAGCTAACTTTGTTGTATCAGTCAACTATGACTGCATGGTCCAGATTGGAGGAGTGGATCTATTTTAATAAGCTTATGATACTTCAAATTCTAACTCTTGTAAAAGTGGCTATTCATGCTCAGCTATAGCCATTTTGAGGTAGCTAACTAAAATTACAATCTTCATGTTGCTGTTCTAAATAAAATCAATAACATCTTAATTTGATATGAGGAAGTAATTTTACAAAAATAAGAGTAAATGCAATCATTGCTATTTGTTTTATTGCAAGTTTTTTTTCTTGCTGATCAGACCAGTTCATGCTTTTAAAAATGTATGTAAACGTTTATGAGAGGATGAGGGGGACACAATAATATCTTCACTTATTGTCTTGTTTATCCGAGATCTTCAGGACTTGAAGTTGGTTGTTGAATATGAAATAACTTTCCATGTACAACATAAACTCTTTCATAACAATTGTCTTCACCAGCTTCATTCTGTACAGGAGCGACTAAGACGCATCGTTCTTCATGGACATTTTCTCTTTGTATCATAAATAGCAAAACAAGAGAGAGGAACAGCATCTTGCAGAGAGTCAGAGTCAGTACCAGGTAAAGAGCTGCGGTTGGATACATAGCCATACTACGCTGCAGAGCTAATGCTGAAAGATTTCTATGAAATGTTACCTAATCTTTATGGAACAAATATGCTCATTGTCTTACTCATCTGTCAAAGTTTGCGCGAGTTTGTGTTTTTATACACAGTCGTTCCGCAACCCCAACCGGAAGTAAACCTACTCAACCATCTCCACCTACACGAGTGTTCCGTCTTGACGTCTGACTAGTTCAGAAAAAGGCAGTAATTAAAATCTCCACCAAATTTTTTCCCTAAGTATGCGCGCCAATTCGCGCTAATTTATTTGCAAGGTGAGCCACTCCCTTTCTTTTTCCAGGCGCGAGCCACGCCTTTCTTTATGAGAGTTTGGATGAACCGCCTCTTTAGCAAACAAGCACAGCACTCCACCACTTCTTCACAAGCACAGTACTCCACCACTTTTTTGCGAGCACAGCACTCCACCACGGGTGAGGTTACTTTCGGTTAATTCGGTTGTCTGATGTTCGGATAGGTTCTACTGTACTACTATGAAAGTTTTGATCTAAGAGCGCCTAAACTCATTGCATCCAATAAATATGCAAATTTTTATTTTGAACAGGCTAACAACTTGTATTAGCTGTTGTCTGAATATTATTATAATCAAAACATAATTATTACATATTAAGAAGGGATCAATTTATCAGATGAAGATGAATGACAATCAGTTCTGCAAGTGACAAAAGTATTTGGGTAGTTCTTAAGACTTGATCTGGCCATCTTTTGAAGGCTTTGGCAAAACCATCTCACTGGTCCCTTTCTGCATGTTAGTTTCTTCCTGAGACTGTGGAGAGAAAAATATATTTGATTATAGGATATCAAGTGCAGCTGTACAGAACATCTGACTATTCATCACTACTGAATTTAAACAGTACTGCTCCTGCTTACTAGTTAATAGTTCCATGTAGCTGAACACAATGAAATTAAAATGTTTGCATAATCTAGATTGTAAGTTTAAAGTTGCAATCCTGTGAATGATTTCGTTTCTTTTAATTGTCACATCTTGTAGTAGTCTTAAAGTGGCTTACCTCCATGGCTAGTGGGAGTTGAAGAAAGACATCACATTGCACATATACTAGATAGACGTGGTGACTTGGATCTGTTTCTTGAGAGGTGCTCATTTCTACACTGACCATAGAACTGACACAGTCTGCTTTTTGTGCTCTGCTTATCAACAAAAACTACAGCCCACAACAGGAACTAGAATAAACCACATGCTACTCACATCCGGCTCATACCTGTGGTTAATTGTGCAATTCAAAATCTATTTCTCCAGATGTAATGCAAATTTATATTTTTTTCTCCAGATACTGATTAGCTTAGAATTATCCAGGCAAGTGAAGATGTTATTTCTCTTTATTATATCATTGAAATTGCTTTAGCACTGTAGAGAACCACTGCCTGCCAAGGACAATATTGTGGTAGTTTACTCTGATTCTTTAGCTACTGCCTAGAAACTTATTGATAGCAACTCCTAAACTGCCAAACAGTTAAAATTTTCATACTGTACCAAGTTTAATTGAACATTAAAATTGATAAGCATTAGACTAACAAGAATAACAACAATCTATAAGACAATTTGGAAATGAGTAGTAGTGAAGTGAAACTGGAAGAGTTTAGCTGATGCATTACTGTACACAGCAAAACCATCGCTGTTGTAGATGTCCACATACTGCACTATAGCTATACAAGACATAATAGTAAAATGACGATTGGAATTGTTTTGTTCTGTTTTGTTTTTTAATATCTCCACTTACTGTCTTGCTTATCTGAGATCTTCAACGACAGCGGTGAGGTGGTTCATTGTCGCACCGACTGAAGACTTTTGCTTGGTAGCTTAAGTTGCCTATGAATACATCTTACCTATCTCCGGACCACCTGTCACGAAAAATTTGGTCCCCTCTAAAATCCGGTCCGGCCGGACCAAACATTGCTGTCATATACGGTCCGACCCGTCACCAACGGTCCCCACGCGGTTAGCATAACGGGCGGGGATTAGTTCAATACTACTGCACCTATTTTATATTTTTCAGTACAGGAATGCTTTTTATTATATGTCTCTTTTTGATTTAGCTAAGCCTTAATGATGTGGTTGGGTTCATTTACAATTGTGGGTTCACTTGGTCGTGGACTTTACAGACTTCAAAAAATCGATAGCAATGAAATTATTCCTGGTGTAAATGCAGTTCATATGAAGCCCTACAATGTAAGAATTGCAGTGATATAATATTGGGCAATATTATTGACAGATGCAAAATAATTACTGTTAAATTTTAGCATGAATAAATTCTGGAGACTCAAATAGGGATCAAACTCAGTCATCTCCATCTCTTCCAGACAAAGCTGCAACACTAAAAAGTTTCACTATATCAAATTGTAGTGATTCTGATAGTGATCTGGATTCTGATGACTCTATGCCATCATTATTAAATACAAGAAGATCATTGACCCTAAAGTAAGCATGCCAGTTATAGTAGCCTTTTCTGAAATAGAATTACATTACACTTAATCCCAACTGAAGTAGTAGTTAGCTAGTTGAAGAATTATAATTATGTGATTGTGTAGGTTGATTTTCAAAATTGATATTCAACAACTGCTGCATTATCTGATGAGGCTAAAAAAAACATCTGCATCTAACTTTACCAATAAGGTTAATCTAAAGCTTGATCAAAAATTGTCTTTAGTAATAATTATCAGATATATCTAATTATAAATTATTTGTATCACCTCTAAATGTAGGATTTGTTTAGGGTGTTACTTGATCAGCTCAATGATGATAGCCTGCTGCTTTTATGGAAAACTGGAGCTAGGTTTGAGCAGCATTGCTCAGCCAATGATGAAAAAGTTGATCTAAATAAATTTAGCTGTATTAATTTATACATGTTAAATTTGTAATAGCTCTCGTCTTATATCAGCACACAGGATGAATATGCCCTGAGCATGTCACAAGTCAATGAGTGAACCATCTTTGGTAGAGGCATTTGATTTTGTAATTGTGAATGCTGAATTACATGAAAATGTTGATGCCAAGCTGAAGTTCAACCTCGATTCAGTTATGTTTCTGCAATAGAACTGGTTTCTTTCTTTTGCAAATGCACCAATATTACATCTCCATGTATAACTCAATATGCAAGTGAGTTGATCCAACTTTATGCATCTATGATACTGAAATGATGAGAAGACACATTTACAAAAGTCTGATGTCTGGAAAATGTACACCTTTCCCACAGAAACTGAGTGCCAGCAAAGGTCAACAGCTCAAGGCTAAAGATGATTATGAGATTCTTTGTTATTGCAGAATGCCAGAGCTGGAAAATATTGGAATGATTGATTGCACCAATTGCAGCCAATGGTTTCACTTGAATTGTGATTCTGTGCCTGCTGAGGCTTTAAATAATCCATCAATGACATGGTTTTGCTGTTTTTATAAAAACTAACTTTATCATTTTGAAAAAAAATTGTGTTATTTATCACAAATGAGAGAAACTGTTTATTAATTAAAATATTTACAATATAGAGTCAAAGTTAAGTTTCTGGAAGAAAGAGCTAACTAAAATATATTTTAGTTTTAGTTTTAATTTATACTTTGGAAATTTGTAACAACAACAGATTGTATAAATAGTTTTAGTTTTAATTAACTAAAACAGCTTGAATAATAGTTATCTTGTAGACAGAGTTTTACAGTCTATCAGAAACATTCACTCTACTGTAGAGAAACTGCAAATATGAAAGAAAGAGCTACACAGTGACTCTTGAAGTCCAAATGTTCAGAATATTGCTAACAACACTTTGTTTTATCTAGCATTTCTTAAAAAGTATTTTAATCAGGCTTGTGATATTGTAAATAATTCATCTTGTGCAATCTTTAATATATATAATATATATAATATATATATAAAGTTCTACTGAATACTCTGCCTGAGAAGCTAATCTGGCTGAATTAAGGCCAATTTATTATTTTATATAGTTATTTTAGTTATTATTTATTTATTCATATGTTTTGTTTCATTAATTTACTTTGCTCCTGTTTATTAATTTGTTCACTGCTCATTCATTTAATTTGTTTTGCTCCGTATTCATTTTTTAATAGCTATTATTCATTTCTAGGGCAAAACCAACTCCCAATAATCCTAGTCAAGTCGTCGCTCTTACTAAATTGTAACTTGAATGCAGTCAAGATAGGGGGGACTATCTATGATGGAGGGGACCGTCTGTGCTAACACAAACGGTCCCACTAGGACCACTCACGCCTATACACGCACGGTCCGCCGGACCGTCGGTGTACACACAGATTGTCCGGCCGGACCACTTCCAAATTGCTGGCCAAAAAAGACCAAAATTATCACCTTATCCATCCCCTAACAAAAGCTTTAACTCTCCAGTATCAAAAGTCACAAGAAGAGCACGATCTGGATTAGAATTTCAAAGCAGCTCAATAACAAAGGAAATAACAGGAAATATATCTACCCAAAGCCATCTCTCAAACGAACATACACGGAGTAATCTTACAGGAGAAATGTTCAAAATCTCTAATACTGAGCAAGCTGAACTCGATAAGTTGAATAAATATCTACACATCTATCAACTCCAAAAAAATGTTTATAACAGTGCTTTAAAGAAAGATGAAAAACATTTTTGTGACGTGTTTCAATATTTAAGTATTGTACAACCATTATCAACAGAGAAATCCAATGTAGTCTATTATAAGGCCCTTGACGCTGTTGCTGATGATAAGGACACACTTATGTTTGTCTTACAAGATTTATACAGTGCTTTTATAAAAAAAAAAAAGGCTATCCTTTCTACTTGTTGAAGGAGATGCAAAACTATATGAAGTATTGCAAGCTATAAAATTTGAGTATGGGCACGAGCACGATTGGTTACTACCACTACCAGGGGATTGGCACTTGCTTAAAAATTTTCAAATTGCTTTAATGAAGCCATATTTTGAAGAAAACAGTGTATCTGAAGAGGAATATTTATAACAATATACTTTCTTGCTTATATGCATATTTCCATTTTGCTTGACATACATACTTCTACATCTATCGATACATCTCTTCTACATCTATCGATACATCTCTTTTTTAGCAAAATTTCAAAGATATCCATCATTTTTATTTAAAATGTTAATCTGTAATGTATATATTTTTTTGATTTTGAACATGTTCTGATGAGCACACAAAGAACTAAAAATTAAAGTGAGACGATACCGTCCGTTCGTAACATATATGTACTTTGTAAAACAGCGTTTTATAATAACGAAGCTTCCCCGAACAATTTTTGGTACACTGAATAAAGTAGTGTGATAACTAACCTTCATAATGCACTCCCACACAGTAACTGTAGCAAGCGCCAGTAGGACATCTTAGCTGTTTTACTAAAGAGGACAACTTTCCCAGCGATTGCGAGAGTTACAATTACGTCACCGTGCAAATAAAGTCACGTGCGCAACCCGTTGGCGGCGGTTGGACTGACCATGCCTATGAATAAAGAATCTCGTTATGTGAAATTATCCCTACATAACGGGATTCATGAAGGACCGCATTGTACGAAAGTGCGAATCCAAATTAGGTAAGAAGTCGGCAGCAGCAAACTCGGTGTCATTTTATAGCAGTATTGACCAGGTAACTCTTTTGTAACCATGGGTCACCATTATGAAGAGTAGTATTTCTTACATGCGGGCTTTTCTCTATTATCAAAAGCTTGAGAATGCACTAGAGAAGATATGCACACAAAAAAAGTCCCTCTGAACATGTTCTAGCTATATACTGGAATGTATTGTTTACTTTTTATCACTCTGCTGAACTAAATTTATTCAGGTGTAGTTAATTAAATACACAAATTACTGTTCAGAATGGTTGCCTAGCTAATAGCATTTTACTCACTAACATGCTGCTTTTGTGTACGTAACAACATTTCCCATATATAGAGTACATGTAATGCACTTAACAAGTATAGTTGACCGATTCAGATTAAAGTTATATGGCCGATTTTTATGCCCTTTCCCAGTATACTTGTTAAATGAAAAAATGAAGGGTTTGACCCACACTACCTTGACGTAATGTCTTAGATTTTCATTGCTACTTTTAGTAACTTCCATAATATATTTATTGGCGAGTAAGACACTATCTGGGATGACGCAATTGAAAATTGGGGATGTTTGTTGGCAGCGAACGAAGCGAGTGGGACACTAGTATTATGGATGGACAATTGAAAATCAGGTATATGTGTATTTGAGATGTGTGTGTGGATTGTACGAAGGCCTCATAAACGTACACACGGGATCTTCTTTTTTTTTTCTTCAAAAAATACAGCTGTTTGAGCTTGCCCCCAGTTTATTCCAGTACTACAGTGGTAAGTAAGGTTTATTTTAGGGTTAGACTCAAAGCTGTGCGAAAAGTGTGGACGTACGAATGTCATTTGTACTTTGACCCTCACATTTTTGTGTTTGCTAGGGTGGTCAACCCCGTCCCATGCTCCACTAAATGGAATCTTTTGGTTTATCAATCTTTACTGTAACATCCAAACAAATTGGATATTTTCTGTGCGGGTGCAGATATACTTACAAACTCACCAGAGTTCATTTTCTATTGGAATTAGTAGCGGATGTAATGTTTTATGCATTTTTGTCATAGTTACGCTCTACACAGCACTGTTGCTCTTACTTAAATATACATTGTCCAATAATCTAACCATGAAGGTAAGTCTTGAGTTGGTAAGTCCAGTGAACAAGTGTGTGTGTGAAAGTGTTGTGTGTTACTGCTTAGCCAAAGAATAGTCCAATGCAAATGTTTAACTAACAATTGCCTTTACACAGCTTTTTGGCTACTACAGCCATTAATATTGGGTTAGGTCCAAACCTGTCAGTAATTCCTTGGAATTGCTTGTTGGTTGTTGTTTTGTTTTTGTTTGTTTGTCTTTTAAGTCAAAAAGTTGCAGCGAGTAGTTACTATGGCATTGAAATCCCTTTACCATATATACAACTAATTTTGTACTTAATTTAAAAACTTCTTATAGCATTCTACGTGACACTCGATTGGCTTCATCTCGAGAAAAATCGTAAAATGCTAAAGAAGGAAAAGGTAAAAGCAATGCAGCTGAGCCATTGGAAACTCGTGATATTGACTCAATGTGGGCCTCTGGATCTAGGGGACTCAAGTGCAGAGGTATTGCAAATACAGTAGTATGGTTCTTGCTAACCTTGCATTTGGGATTGCGTGGAAGAGATGAACATTATAAACTAATGTATGGAGATTTTAGTATCCACAGTACATCAGATGGCTTCAAATATGTAGAATTCAATGAGAGAGATACCAAAACACGTTCAAGTGAATCTAATTCATGCTCGCCAATTCAAGCCCAAAATGTGGAGTACACCTAACAATCCCTCTCGGTGCCCTGTATGTATTTTTGAAACTTTTCTTCATAAGCGTCCTACAGAAATGTGCAAATCCGTATCACCCTTTTATCTGGCCATAAACTACAATCACTCTAATGATGACATTTGGTATAAAAAGCAGAGGATGGGAAAAGGCAGACAATAATGAAAAGGATGGCAAAAACAGCAGGATTGTCTGGGGGGAAAATTAATCATTCAGCTAGAAAATCAATGGTGACTTGTCTTACCAAGAATAATATACCAGAAACTCAAATAACCCAACTAACTGGTCATAAAAATCTGCAAAGTTTGAATAGCTATAAGAAGGCAACACTGCAACAAAAGAGACATGTCTCATGTTTTGAGTTCCTACAGGACGCCTGAAACCAATCCATCTTCAACTATCGAGTGGTACTATGAACCAAGATTTAAGAGCTCAGTCCTTCTTTGCCGGAGCGCCACTCACTGGTTGTACCATCAATTGGGTTCCCTACAGCAACACAAGCACAAATTTTCATCTCAATTACTGCATCTAAGGACACACAGTAACAACACTGTTTATTCATAGTAATAGCTATATATTACATGTATGTTAGTTGATAAACCATTATTTCCGTTAAAAATCATAAGGAAAACATAAACATACTATTTACCCCAAGGGGATGCAATATGGTAAAATATTGGGGTAGTTCAAATACTATTAATCTCTATGGGTATAGCTGAGTGAGGCACATGATAAATATATATATACAAGTACATATCCATTAAAAAATAGAAGAGGAAAATAACAACTAAGTATCTTTTATTGAATTTGAAATAAAGAGGGAGAATACTCAATTCATCACACCAATTCAAACACATACTGATCATTATCTTAACAATAAATCCAATCACCACTCTAGAATTTTGTCAGGGGTAGGGGTAGTCCAATAATTGAGCTCTAGAGGAAAGCCAAAATGCCTAGCTAATGGCTACCCATTATCAATAGAAGTATCAATCAACTCGGATTAGGTTCTCTGACTTTGTTTTATGGATGTGTGTTCATGCACTTGTTTATAGTGGAAACAAAAGTAGTATTCATGACATGTCACTCACTGGCTGGTTAGTGGGTTTATACTATACACATGTAAAACAGTCCAGACTCTACATAATTATATTCATTACCATGTGCAGTGCATTCCATTCTGTACTGCAATGACAAACGAACTCAATTTGCCATGTATTCACATTGTGCTTAGCTCAATTCTTTATACAAAATAACTGTTGTTCTTGAGTTCTTTTTTTTTTTTTTTGTCTTCCTTTTTTCTAACATCATTATCTATTTACTCCCAGTCAGCCATTGCCAGTGGTATCATCAATCTGCCCATGTAGCTATCATTGGAGCCCACAGGAATTGGACTGTGGATTTGAATGTACAACCAATTTGGATTGTGGTTGGGGACAATCAGACCAAAAAAGAATGTCAGTGGGATGCAGATAGACCTCATCATGTGCTTCGGAGGTTGCACACCATCCACAGCCATGTATTCACATTGTGCTTAGCTCAATTCTTTATACAAAATAACTGTTGTTCTTGAGCTTTTTTCACTATCCCTGGAACTAGCTGCCGAAAGATGGCCTCCCTGAGGACGTGACATTCATCTAGTCTATGCCAGTTTATCAGCACAACTCCTTCTCCTAAGACTATGGTTATTCTTTTGCTAAAGGTATGTTGTAAGTTTGTATTAGAATGACAAATCGAACATTGTGATAATCTATGGATAGTTCTAATTGTTAGTATAGGAAGACCTATTTTTTTTTTTTTTTTTTTTTTTTTTGTTGTTTTAATTTTGCACTATTTAAAAATAATATTGGAAATGCAGTTGGTACCAGATAGAGGGGAAATAAGTAACTGTTAGTAGAGTGAGGCGCTATCTAGAAAAATGCTTATAAAGCAATACTACTTCTTCATGCAGTTCAATAGAGGTAAGAAAATATGAATTTTATTAACTACTACGGCAGCATATAATTATCTGCTCATTGGTGAGCTCTCTCTGTAGCTTATGCCTTGTGTGTAAAGTGCTTGTCAATGTCATATATAGCACTGTGGGCTTGGTTGGGCGCTTGGTAGACGCTTGGGCCCACAGGTGGGCTGGGTATCAGGATGAGGTTGCTGCCACCTAACAGCTTGTTCTGGTGTGTTATCACTTCTTCGTGTGGTGAATAGGCATGCAAACCAAACATTAGTTAAAACCCAATATTTCAACTTTGTGCTCATCTAGTGGAAGTCACTACTGCAACTACTACTACTACTACTACTACTACTACTACTACTACTACTACTACTACTACTACTCTGTTACTATTACTCCATCAGTATTCTCATTAGTAGTATACTTGAAGGCTGACTTTATCTGCTATATGAGCCATTATTGAGATTCACAGAGTAAAGAGTTCCTTCTATGTATTGTATTGCACCGTTTGGGTAAATATGGTTTATTGTAATTCAGAGGTGAAGTGAAGGACTAGCCTAGCCATAGCAGAAGACAGACTATGAGATGGACTATCAAAGAGCTCAAATCAACTGCATTTTAAATCCTTCATCTAAATTCAGAGTTTTTGTTGTAGTTATCATTTTTACTCCTAATATTTTTCATTTAGTTATTTGGTTATTTGTTAGCTAATATTATAGAATTACTGCTGGCAGAACTCTCCTCACACCACAAGTCTTGCTATTTTCAGCAATCACTGTATTTGAACGCTTCTGCTGGTACAGGTACTGTCTCCTGGTCTCCCAATCATTCTCTCATTCACTATTTGCCAGCTCCATTATTTACAGGCATTGAATAGCGATGGATAGGTTAAAGCCATCCAGGTACATATACAGAGTTAAATGTTAACCTGGATGGCTTTAACCTATCCATCACTATTCAATGAATTAATTTGTCCATTACATTGTCATATTGTCATTAATTGTAAACCATTATTGTGCTTATTTATGTGTACTCTTTCTTTCTCAAGCTTGCTTGGTATATACTGTCAGGGTTCTGTCTAGAACATTATGTTTGGGAGAAGTCACTGGAACCACCTCTAAACCTGGAATTCATTCTCTATACACACTCATGAACCTATAGTGACGTGACTACTGTTATTATAGTTAGTTGTGGAGAGAATCTGGGTCTTGTTATATACTTGTCACCTTAAGCTCAATATGATTAGTATTAGGATCCACACTTCTCCTCTTTAGCTGAATGCACTGTATCACCTTGTATTTATCATTGTTTCTCTCTCCTTTCTTCATCTTTTATCTTGCCTGTTCCTCCTCTCTCTCTCTCTCTGCTGGGGAATGCCCCCCACAATTACCAGTAATATGAAAAAATTTTGACCTGAATGTCTAAACGTATTACATCCGAATTTAGCTGGCATTGGTTCGCTTTGTTTTATTTTTTTATTTTTGTTACTGCCAAGTAATTTGTTTCCATACCCTCTCTCTCTTCATCTAAGCTAACAATTTATATTAGCTGTTGTCTGAGAATTATAATTAAAACATAATTATTACAGAATTAGAAGGAATCAATTTAATCAGATGAAGGTGAATGAACAATTAGTTCTGCAAGTGACAAAAGTATTTGGGTAGTTCTTAAGACTTGATTTGGCCATCTTTTGAAGACTTGGGCAAAACCATTTCACTGCTCCCTTTCTGCATGTTAGTTTCTTCCTGAGACTGTGGAGAGAAAATAATATTTGATTATAGGATATCAAGTGCAGCTGTACAGAACATCTGACTATTCATCACTACTGAATTTAAACAGCACTGCTCCTGCTTACTAGTTAATAGTTCCATGTAGCTGAACACAATGAAATTAAAATGTTTGCATAATCAAGATCCGTAAGTTTAAAGTTGCAATCCTGTGAATGATTTCGTTTCTTTTAATTGTCATATCTTGTAGTCTTAAAGTGGCTTACCTCCATGGCTAGTGGGAGTTGAAGAAAGACATCACATTGAACATATACTAGATAGAGGTGGTGACTTGGATCTGTTTCTTGAGAGGTGCTCATTTCTACACTGACCATAGAACTGACACAGTCTGCTTCTTGTGCTCTGCTTATCAACAAAAACTACAGCCCACAACAGGAACTAGAATAAACCACATGCTACTCACATCCGGCTCATATCTGTGGTTAATTGTGCAATTCAAAATCTATTTCTCCAGTAAGTTGAAATGGAGAACTTTATCAGCTCATTCGTTTTAATGAGGAACTCAATTCAAAGAAAATTATTTATTTACAGCCAGTTTGTTAGCTTTTTAGTCTCTAGGGATTAAGTTTAAAGGTAGCAGCTCATCACTTGACCTAAAGGATCTCATAGTGTGTAGAAACTTGAAGATTTTATTGTTACATGTTGCAACAAATTTAGACAATATTTTTGTCTTTTCCTAATTTGTTCTTACATGACAAGCTTCCATGGCAAGTTAAGACATGAAGATCAAAAGATCAACCTTCAGATATTATGTGGCAATTACTTTTCCTGCTTGTCAATACCAGGTGATATATTATATCACTGGCGTAGCAACAGGAGGGTCAAGGCCCCATCTTATGTTTACAGAGTTGTGTACAAGGGTGACCTTTTATTGAAACTAGTATGAGATTTGAGTAATATATATGGTACATGGACGTCTTCTTTCCCACGTACATGGACGTCTTCTTTCCCACGTACGTGTAGGACCTGAAAAACCATAACTGAACTGAGCAATGAAGTTGTCAACCATTTGGTAATTTTGTGCATTGAAATGAAAAGAAGGATGCTATTCTGTGGCAAACCTGAACACATGAATTGTTGTTTGCTTTATGAACTCACAATTCTAGCCATCCACATATTGATATGACAAAAACATTTTTTTTTGTCTGAGAAATCATTTTGTAATAGCTAGCTAGTGAAAAGTAGTGCCGAGGGTTTGCATCTCTGGTACTTCATATTTCAATGCTAATGGTTTTTATAAACAATCAGTAGGTTCACGTAAAATCAATATTTTTGTTACAATTATAATTATATTACGTAGAATGTCTATATTGTAAACTAACATAGCTAATTGAGCATATAAAATAAAGCAGACCACGGGGGTTTTTTTTGTTTTTTGTTTGTTTGTTTGTTTTCACCGGAAGATTTCTTTGGACTAAAGGAAGGACTGGGCTGGTGTAACTGGTGTGGAGTTCATGGGTGCAGCAATTTACTTGCAGAAGCCATTTCCACAATGATGCCTGACAAGTGCTAAGAGACACACCCCTTTAAAAATATTGTTGTGGCCATGGCCGCACTGCCCGCAGCAATTCCATCATCCCTGTATGATTTTAGTATTATGGCTGCTCATGCAAGCAAAGCAGCTTAGAAAATTATAATAGTCATTGAAGTTGACATTTTTATTTGTCAGTTTTATTACTAGTTTTTCCAGGTGCCTCGATGTGTGCTATTTTGTCTATAATATCTCCTCATATAATGAAGAGCATTGAATAAGATTATTAATGAGGAAAAGTGAAAAAAGTATGTAATTAGTAATAATCCTCTTCTCTAATATATGTCTATTAGATCTGATGTTGTAGCATTCAACCAAACCCTCACCATTTCATTATCCTCACCTGAAATTTTCATCACTATCCTCATTACTTGATAGATTTTTTTCAAAGATCTGTATTCATATTATTGTACTCTGATATCAACGTTTTATAATGATACATAATGATAGTGAATATACCACTGTCTTCCTCAGGTTACAAAAAATTACTGAATTTAACTGAGAACTCCCTAAAATGTTATTCATGATAACAACATTATTATTAATATTATTCATGTTAAAAAAAGAACCACTTACCTCAAACTTCAGCAGAGAGATTAGTACGGGAATGTAAGCAATATAAAGATGGTCTTCACTAGGGCCTGCCGGATTATGCTTGAAATTTTAAGAATTATTCTTATTTTTTTATCCTAAAAATATTGTTATTATTCCAAAAGAATAATATATTATTTCATAAACTTTCTTTATTATTCTCTTAATATTCGAGGTGGCAATTACAAATTACAGTAGCTATATGAAGTTGATACATAATAAAATGAATGAGCAAAAGGATTTGTCTCTCTTAATGTTACACTGAATTACTCAATATGATTCAATGTAGCTAGCTAATCTTTCAATGAGTATATACCTTAAATATAAAAATGCTCAATGAATGGAGAAAACATGCTCTTCTGCAGCTGAGAAAAAGTTCAATTATGAGAAGCCTAACAAGATGTTTGGGGGAGAATGTTGATTAGGGAATTAAAGAATTTTAATATACTCATTAACAGTGGATGTATCTTTTCTTCACTTCAAATTTGTAGGTAGATTGGTAATAATTTACTTTTTTTTTTGTCAATTCTGACGCAGTATGATAGTTGAGCTGCTCATGAAGAAAAACCATTTAGCATGATTCTTCAGATGACTTGCTGACTCTAACCCTGAGCTGACAGCGTTCCCAGTTTTTCAAACATTTTCCCATTTTGGAAGTTCAATAACGGAGTGGCCCACACAAACCCAGCTGCTTTAATCAAGTAATGAGATCTACCTTATAACCATATTCTAAATGTTTATGTCCTTGGGTCGTATAAGAAGAAAAAAACATTTGATTTTCTTTTATAATTATAGATTATATGGACTGATTATTCTCACTTTCCCTTTATTATTCTTTTAATGCTTATATTATTCTAGAATTATTCCACTATGCAATTTCATGTCTATTGTTCCAGAGAAAAAAATGCTAGCATAATCTGGCAGGGCCTATAAGTCTTCACACTGAGCTGGAGCAGTTAGCATTCAAAGTAGAGTACTTGTTTGTTGAAAACATGTCAACAAGTGTCTACACAAAATGTAATTCAGAAAGCTTTGCACAAGAAACACATAAAAATCAGATTTCCACAATTCACCTTTGCTGGACACTATAAATATATTATAGTTTTCATTGATGCATGTTCCTTGTTCACACATTGGTCAAGAACCAGTGATGAAAGTAAAGTGCAGAAAAAAGAGGCACTGGTATATCAAAAGGTGGAGTTAATAATGACAGCTTTCAAACGACAGCTTTCAAACTGAAGATACTTGGATCAAACATTTTAAAGTGCCAAAATTTGAAGTATTAGATTTATTAGTCTACAATGGAGCACCAATCTATAGATGAGTTGCACAATATAGCTATAGATTGTCACCCAATCTATGAATTTATAGAATGTGCTGCACAAGTGCAAATTCATACATATCCACCCTAAAATGCTGTGGTTAGCATGACATGAAGTCATATTATTTTTTTTATAGTCACTCATTCGATATAGAAATTTTTTCTATCAAACTTCTAATTCTGAAAAAACATATGGATACTGATAAAGATAAGGCATTGACAACTCATTGGAATGCATGTCAGAAAAGAAGGATAAGCAGGTAAAGATGTTGTGGTCTACTTTAGTCTACACCACCTGTGTGTCCTACCATAAAACTAATAACATGATGATCCATAGCTATTTCAGTGTTACACTTATAAATGTTTATTCTCAGTAATTTACAATATTATAGTCTCTTGAAAAACAAAAATCAATCCAGTAAAATATTCATTTTAGTATTAAAGAGTCCAATTATTAGAGATATCTTGCTGAGTATAACTTCCCATTCATTGTATCGCAAAGAAATGCATGTAAACTATTTGTGAAAAAGAAATATTGATCAACCAATTGACCGTGCCGTTTCCCATACAAACCTTATAGCATGAGCACATCAAAAGAGATGATTAATTCTGTCTACTGCATAAAGTTGATTAGATTATAGCACTATGAATATCTTTGGATCCTTCAACAAGCTCCAGTGTGGTATAAAGCCTGTCATCTACAGCCTTACCCATCTGCACATGTCTTGGAAGCCATCCAGCTACTTTCTTGGTAGCAAGCTTATCTGGGAATCCTGTCACCTGTCAGTGCCACTACTATCAAGCTTCATAATTAGCTGGGTATCTGACTCAATTCACAATTGTTCACAGATAATTGTGCTAGCTACTGTTTATACAAATTACACACAAAAATATTAGATAAGATCTGATATAGACCCAAGTATTCTGTGAAAGATAACATTTTCTTCACAGCAAATTGTATATACATGATAATGCCATTCTAGAGCCAGTGATGATAGTGATAAGAACTTCACACATCTGGAATAATAGGCTAAGTACTGAGATGTTTGATGTTGTAATGTAATGCAAATTTATATTTTTTCTCTCCAGATACTGATTAGCTTAGAATTATCCAGGCAAGTGAAGATGTTATATTATTTCTCTTTATTATATCATTGAAATTGCTTTAGCACTGTAGAGAACCACTGCCTGCCAAGGACAATATTGTGGTAGTTTACTCTGATTCTTTAGCTACTGCCTAGAAACTTATTGATAACAACTCCTAAACTGCCAAACAGTTAAATTTTGCATACTATACCAAGTTTAATTAAAATTGATAAGCATTAGACTAACAAGAATAACAACAATGTTGTGTCGATGTCCACATACTGCACTATAGCTATAAAAGACATAATAGTAAAATGACGATTGGAATTGTTTTGTTCTGTTTTGTTTTTTAATATCTCCACTTACTGTCTTGCTTATCTGAGATCTTCAGGATTGGAAGTTGGCACTCGAATATGAAATGACTTCCCATGTACATAAACTCTTCCAAAACAGTTATTTTCACCAGCTTCATTCTGTACAGGAGTAATGATAGTTGTAGCGTGGGGTACTTCACGAACACCTTCTCGTAATAAAAGCATAGGTAGGAACAATATTTTGCAGAGTGTCAGGATGGAATTCAGGAAGAGAGCAGCGACAGCGGTGAGGTGGTTCATTGTCGCACCGACAGAAGACTTTTGCTTGGTAGCTTAAGTTGCCTATTAAAGTTGCCTATACGAATACATTTTATCCCACCATGCCTATGACGAACGCGTTCGTTCGTAGATATTATTCATAGGCAAGGTGGTCCGGAGATGGTAGTGACACACGCAATTTGGTCCCCTGCCAAATACGGTCCGGCCGGACTGAAATTGGCAGCCAAAATAGGTCCGCCCTGCTAATTTCGTAGTCTCGCGTAGCCAGACCCTTTACGAACGGTTACGGTTGGTAAAGGGTCTGGCTACGCGAGACTACTAATTTCGGTCCGCCTGGGTGCGCTCGAATTAAATAAAAATTTGAATTATAGAGGCTTGGTGGATTCCAATCCTGTGGTTGATATTGACGCCGATAAGGACGTACTTTTGTTGTTGTTGTTTTACTGGGTCTTATTGTTAAAAATTTGAGATAACACAAATTAATAAAACTACAGTCAATTGATAGTATAACTAAAACTACTCATATTATTGAAGACAAATTAGCTAAATCTTCAAGGGGAAAAAACTTGAACTAAGCATTTAAGATACTTTAGGTATAGTCTACCCCTTTTCAATACTGGAATCTCTCAACTAAACCACACTAATAGCATTATTGGTTATATACATGAAGGCATTTACAAGTTTCAAAGAATATTTACAATTGTATAGATAGCGATGTACTAGCTTTTAGATAACTGGGTTCCAGAGTTTCTAACAGGAATGTTTGTTGGAGATATAGCTATATGTTTTTCCACACCCATTAAAAAAAAAAGCTTTAGTTAAAAATGTTACTGTTCCAGTTAAATGTTACTATTAAAAATTATTAAAAAAGGAGAAAACTTCATAAAGACTTTCATAACTTATGTTCGTTACATTACTGATTTGGATGAGAGATCTGAATTCTAGCATCATGCCACAGTGATCCCACCTTTGGACATTCAGGCACGAAAAATATACTTTATCAAGAGTTAGTGAGCGGTTTATGTGGCAGGGAATGGTCAATGATGTTAATAAATTGGTAAGCAAACAAATAAACTAATACAGAAGTGAGTGTGGTCGACTGATGACAAAGAGTGTTGTTATTTTTTAATTGTGATATATCCAGGTTAGTAATTGTGATCTATGCCATGGCAAATTAAGCCAATCTACTCCAGAGCTCCATCCAGTACCAATTGTGTCACCATGGCACCACATTGGTATTGACTTCATTGGCCCCATCTCTCCTGCATCACATCAAGGAAACAGATACATCTTGACTTTCACAAATTTTGTTGAGGAAATTCCTATGAAACGTAAATATTTTGTAGCTGCTGCATTGTTCAAGGTAGTCAAACATATGCACTATGATGAAGTCTTGAAGTTTATAATTTATTGAATATACTTTATAGGTATTTATGAGAATCAATGGGAATTTGAAAGGTAAACTCATCAACAAGAAGTACTAAAGAGCAGTCTTAACCCTTTCGTTCCGGATCCCGCTTTAAAGCGGGTTAAGACCGATTGACTTCTCCGAATTTTTAAAAATAGTTACTTTATAGCTAGAACCTTCAGATTGCATACACAGGTGCCCAATGCATTGGAGAAGCATCTAAAATAGCTTTCAGCCAGGACTGCTTCGACAGTACCTCACAGCAGTTGCGTTTATTTCTTCCTCGGCAAAAAAAAAAAACATCGGTTCTCCGTCGAATTTTTAAAAAAGTTACCGTCTTCACAGCAGCTTCATTTATGGATCCAGTCATCTCCAGAGCTTTGTAGAAGCTGCAAAAAATTGCTTGAGCTCAGTAGCCTTCCATAACACATTGAAACAACCGCTTCTTTGCCGACCAAGACTTTGCGGTTTGACTTACTGTCTTCTCCATTTTTTATAAAATCGCCAGTTCAACTGGGGACCTCCCTATTACGTACAGTCTTAGGTAATGCTTATTACATCATAGGAAAAAGTGAGCGTGTCGTGTGACCCCGGTAACTATGCAAAAAAATTTTTTTTCAAAGTCATTTTTTGGAAGATGGCGTCTAGAAGTTACAATGCGGTGCAAGTTTTAGACTTGCTTGATGTTGACTCTAGCGACTCAGGATCAAGCGGAGAGAAGGGAGACGACATCTAGGGCTATAGGAGGCCCTGTATCAGGGTTGGTGGACCAGACCCCGTCAACTCTGATACTGAAAATGGGAGTCAAGAAGATGATCGAGGTAAGCTTGTCTTTCTCTTGTCTTTCTCTTGAAAAATAGCAAGCTTCTGTTGTGGAAAGGACTTATTTATAGCTATATTGAGATAGAGTAAGCTGTTTAGCTATAATATTATATATATTTCATTGAGTTTTGAGATTTGAAAGTGGCTTGTGGTTTTTTGAACAAATTCAAATTTTCAAAAAAATTAAAAAAAGTTTTTACCACATATACTACTAGGACCAGATGTGAATGCAGTCACCGACCCAGATTACGCAGATGAGGGGACAGGAGCAGAGTCTTCCAGTGATGAAGGAGAGGATACCGGACCTGAGTCTTCCAATGATGAAACACGAATAGGCAGCAGGTTCCAGTGATGAAGAAGAGGAAGTGGCTCCTCCTGCTCCGAGTTCTGGACGTCCTCGCAGTCGGAGAAGGCGGGAATTGAAGAACAAGAGTCGGGTGGATGAGGTAGGGGGAGAGTGGAAGAAAGATGACAACACACCCATTGATATTCCATAATCTTTTGTGTAAAGGACCACAGACTTTGATATTTGTGGCTGCTCCCCCCCCCCCCCCTCCCCCTCCCTGAACATCCCAAAAGTTGTAATATGTATTGTTATTGTCGTTGTCTGTGTTTTTGTGGTGTTGTAGTGGAGCTTCACACTCGATGTATATGTGTGTGCGTGGAGTTGAAATGTTATTCTGGCGCTTCCAGATCTAACCGGGGAGGGAACGAACTTGGGGGGGGGGGGTCTTTTCCAATCGGGGCTACTATGCCCATGTAAGTTGAATTTCATGTATGTGTGTGTGTGTGTACACCAGTCAATTTATATTATACATTTATTTTTATGATCTGTATTCACCTGTATCTTCTTTTTTCTAGTGTGTGTGTGTGTGTGTATGTGTGCATTTGTGGAATGAGAGAGAGCATCCGTGGACAAACAGTATGTGGCGCTTCCGTATACAACCTGGGAGGGAACTCTGGATCTTTTTGGATCGTGACTACTATGCCCATGTAAGTTGAATTTCATGTGTGTGTGTGTGTGTGTGTGTACACCAGTCAATTTATGTATAATAAAATATACATTTATTTTTATGATCTGTATTCACCTGTAGCTTCTTTTTTCTTGTGTGTGTGTGTGTGTGTGTGTATGTGTGTGCGTGCATTTGTGGAAAGAGAGAGAGAGCAACCATGAACAAACAGTATGTGGCGTTTCCGGATCCAACCTGAGAGAGAACGAACTCGGTGGTCTTTTTCGGTCTGTGACATCATCCATGCCTGGTAAGTTGAATTTCATTTTTTCAACTTACTGATATTTGGGTGTCCAGCTAGGGCTGGGGGGGGGAGGGGGGGGGTTATGGTACAAGAATGTCAGTGAAAAGTAATGACGGGGGAGGGGGGGGGTTATGGTACAAGAATGTCAGTGAAAAGTAATGACGGGGGAGGGGGGGGTTATGGTACAAGAATGTCAGTGAAAAGTAATGACGGGGGAGGGGGGGCTCAATTCAGCGAGGCCAGCTGTTATGTTACAAATGTCATTGTTGTCTTGTGTTTTTTTGGTATTGTATGGAGGTTCCGGATCCTATGGGAGGGATCGTTCAGTCTGTGACACCATCCATGCCGGGTAAGTTGAATTCCACGTGTGTGCTTGTACTGCTTTTCATTTTCAAAGTACACTTTCTCAATACATGTTTCTCTCATGTACAGTGTGGAGTATACATACCAGGGTTCATACAGTGGGAGGCATGGCTGGGTTCCCCCCTAGAATTTTGGGAGTTGAATAGAAATGAACATTTAGGAAGCATTTATTTTTAGTCTGATATTGTATCCCATTATGTTCCTATCATAACTGAGCCATTCAGTGCATAGGACCAAACACTGATCATCAGTGTGAAGTATAGACTCGTATGCAAAGATGTGCATCAAAGTAGTGCAGGTTCCAAAAAATGGGTGTGGCGAAGTACACTCGGAGCCCCACCCCAAACAAAAATCCTGTATGAAACCGCATACAATACATCATAAAGTTGCAATTATATAGGATCATGAATAATTTGTTGTTTGTATTACAAATATCTTTGTTGTTTGTGTTTTTGTGTATATGAAATTGTTTTGTAGTGGAGCTCGACGTCCGATGGCATACGTTCCTTGTGGACACTCATAGATGTCTCCTACATGATCACAATCAGCACCACACACAACAAACAACATATTTTATTGTTGAACTAATATAATATTGGTATATAATGCATCAAACAATATTATTTCTATTTTATTTTATTTTTTTATTGATGGGAAAAGTGGATTTTTTTTGGGAAAAAAATTTTTTTTTTGAAGTATTAGTAGATGGCTTAAATATTATTCAATTTTCTCAATCAAAAAATGAGGGGAATCCCAAACTCTTGGTCTATTTAGTGATATATGGTTGCTATGGGGTTTTCCCAGCCAGCATCGAGTTAAAAAAATAAAACGGCAATGCTCTATTCCGCGGTAGAAAATTAGATTTTTCCGCGCGCGTCAAAACAATTCAGGAACGAGAGGGTTAACATATAACTATACTGATATAACTCACCACCTCCAGTTTCACACAATTGATTTTTTTCCTCTAGGTGGGACTAAATTTGGCAAAGCGGACCACATCTGGCAGCCATATTTAGTCCGCCCGGACTGAATTCGGCAGCCAATTGTGGTCCCGGACTGTTTTTAGCAGCCAATTTCAGTCCGGGGGACCGATTTTGGGTAGGACCCGATTTGGCGTTACAGTAGCCGTTCGGTTACCGCATTGGCTACGAAAGTGCGAATCCAAATTAGGTAAGAAGTCGTAGCTCGTAGTATGGTGGCTCATGAGGCAGCATCAAACTCGGTGTCAGTATTGACCAGGTAACTCTTTTGTAACATGACTCACCATTATGGTAGTATTTTACATGCCTTGTGCTTTTCTCTATTATCAAAAGCTTGAGAATGCTGCACTAGAGAAGATATGCAAAAAAAAAAAAGTCCCTCTGAACATGTTCTATATACTGGAATGTAATTTGTTTACTTTTTATCACTGTGCTGAACTAAATTTATTCAGGTAGTTAATTGGTGTAAATAAATACACAAATTACTGTTCAAACTGGTTGCCTAGCTAATAGCATTTTACTCACTAATTATAATGCATTACCAACACTTAACCATAAGAATCTTCTCATGAGGAAGGAGGTAGTAGTCAAAATAGTAGCTCAAGCTGCTTTTGTGTACGTAACAACATTTCCCGTACATAGAGTGCGTCATTTCACACGTAATGCACTTAACAAGTATAGTTGACCGATTCAGATGAAAGTTATATGGCCAATTTTCATGCCCTTTCCCAGTGTACCTGTTAAGAAAAAAATGAAGGGTTTGACCCACACTACCTTGACGTAATGTCTTAGATTTTCATTGCTACTTTAATAACTTCTATAATATATTTATTGGCGAGTAAGACACTATCTGGGATGACGCAATTGAAAATTGGGGATGTTTGTTGGCGAGCGAACGAAGCAAGTGGGCGACACTAGTATTAGGGATGGACAATTGAATATCAGGTATATGTGTATTCGAGATGTGTGTGGATTGTACGAATGTCTCATAAACGTACACACGGGATCTTCTTTTTTCTTCAAAAAATACAGCTGCTTGAGCTTGCCCCCAGTTTATTCCAGTACTACAGTGGTAAGTAAGTTTTATTTTAGGGTTCGCTGTGCGAAAGTATGGACGTACGAATGTCATTTGTACTTTGACCCTCACATTTTTGTGTTTGCTAGGGTGGTCAACCCCGTCCCATGCTCTACTAAATGGAATCTTTTGGTTTATCAATCTTTACTGGTAACATCCAAACAAATTGGATATTTTCTGTGCGGGTGCAGATATACTTACAAACTCACCCCAGAGTTCATTTTCTATTGGAATTAGTGGCGGATGTTATGTTTTATGCGTTTTGTCATAGTTACGCTCTACACAGCACTGTTGCTCTTACTTAAATATCCATTGTCCAATAGTCTAACCATGAACCTTGAGTTGGTAAGTCCAGTGAACAAGTGTGTGTGAAAGTGTTGTGTGTTACTGCTTAGCCAAAGAATAGTCCAATGTAAAAATGTTTAACTAATGCCTTTACACAGCTTTTTGGCTACTACAGCAGTTAATAAGGGTTAGGTCCAAACCTGTCAGTAATTCCTTAGAATTGCTTGTTTTTTTGTTTTTTTTGTTTGTTTGTCTTTTAAGTCAAAAAGTTGCGAGTGGTTACTATGGCATTGAAATCCCTTTACCATATATACTTAATTTAAAAACTTAGCCTTATAGCATTCTACGTGACACTCGATTTGCTTCATCTCGAGAAAAATTAAAGGCTGCTTGCAAAATGCTAAAAAAAGAAGGAAAAGGTAAAAGCAATGCAGCTGAGCCATTGGAAACTCGTGATCAAGTGCAGAGATATTGCAAATACAGTATGGTTCTTGCTAACCTGTTGCATTTGGGATTACGTGGAAGAGATGAACATTATAAACTAATGTATGGAGATTTTAGTATCAACAGTACATCAGATGGCTTCAAATATGTCGAATTCAATGAGAGAGATACCAAAACACGTTCAGGTGAATCTAATTCATGCCGGGCAAATTCAAGCCCAAAATGTGGAGCACACCTAACAATCCCTCTTGGTGCCCTGTACGTATTTTTTTGAAACTTTTCTTCATAAGTGTGCTACTGAAATGTGCAAATCCGTATCACCCTTTTATCTGGCCATAAACTACAATCACTCTAATGATGACATTTGGTATAAAAAGCAGAGGATGGGAAAAGGCAGACAATAATGAAAAGGATGGCAAAAACAGCAGGATTGTCTGGGAAAAAAATTAATCGTTCAGCTAGAAAATCAATGGTGACTTGTCTTACCAAGAATAATATACCAGAAACTCAAATAATCCAACTAACTGGTCATAAAAATCTGCAAAGTTTGAATAGCTATAAGAAGGCAACACTGCAACAAAAGAGACATGTCCCATGTTTTGAACTCCTACAGGACGCCTGAAACCAACCCATCTTCAACTATCGAGTGGTACTATGAGCCAAGATTTAAGAGCTCAGTCCTTCTTTGCCGGAGCGCCACTCACTGGTTGTACCATCAATATTGGGTTCCCTACAGCAACACAAGCACAACATTTCACCTCAATTACTGCATCTAAGGACACACAGTAACAACACTGTTTATTCATAGTAATAGCTATATATTACATGTATGTTAGTTGATAAACCATTATTTCCGTTAAGAATCATAAGGAAGACATAAACATACTATTTACCCCAAGGGGACGCAGTAATACTTCTTATAATGCCAGGGGGGACGCAATATGGTAAAATATTGGGGTAGTTCAAATACTATTAATCTCTATGGGTATAGCTGAGTGAGGCACATGATAAATATATATATATACAAGTACATATCCATTAAAAAATAGAAGAGGAAAATAACAACTAAGTATCTTTTATAGAATTTGAAACAAAGAGGGAGAATACTCAATTCATCACACCAATTCAAACACATACTGATCGTTATCTTAACAATAAATCCAATCACCACTCTAGAATTTTGTCAGGGGTAGGGGTAGTACAATAATTGAGCTCTAGAGGAAAGCCAAAATGCCTAGCTAATGGCTACCCATTATCAATAGAAGTATCAATCAACTCTGATTAGATTCTCTTACTTTGTTTTATGGATGTGTGTTCATGCACTTGTTTATAGTGGAAACAAGAGTAGTTGAAATTCATGACATATGTCACTCACTGGCTGGTTAGTGGGATTATACTATGAATACATGTAAAACAGTCCAGACTCTACATAATTATATTCATTACCATGTGCAGTGCTTTCCATTCTGTATTTCAATGCAATTTGCCATGTGGTATCATCAATCTGCCCATGTAGCTATCATTGGAGCCCACAGGAATTGGACTGTGGTTTTGAATGTACAACCAATTTGGATTATGGTTGGGGCCAATCAGACCAAAGGAGAAGGTCAGTGGGATGCAGATAGACCTCATCATGTGCTTTGGAGGTTGCACACCATCCTTGGAACTAGCTGCCGAAAGATGGCCTCCCTGAGGACGTGACATTCTTCTAGTCTATGCCAGTTTATCAGCACAACTCCTTCTCCTAAGACTATGGTTATTCTTTTGCTGAAAGGTATGTTGTAAGTTTGTATTAGAATGACAAATCGAACCTTGTGATAATCTATGGATAGTTCTAATTGTTAGTATAGGAAGATCTATTTGTTTTTGTGTTTTTTTTGTTGTTGTAATTTTGCACTTTTTAAAAATAATATTGGAAATGCAGCTGGTATCAGATAGAGGGGAAATAAGTAACTGTTAGTAGAGTGAGGCGCTCTGGTTTAATAGCTGGCTCCTATTATAAAGCAATACTACTTCAGCATGCAGTTCAATAGAGGTAAGAAAATATGAATTTTATTTACTACTACAGCAGCATATAATTATCTGCTCATTGGTGAGCTCTCTCTGTAGCTTATGCCTCGTGTGTAAAGTGCTCATCAATGTCATATAATAGCACCCAATAAAAAGAAACCCCTATTTCATATCCTATATCTGCCCATGTGGTTGGTGAAAGCTATGATGTAGTGTGTAACTAGTCTATTGAGCTCCAATTATTGTGTTTGACAACTATGCAGTTGCCATGCATGATCTGATGATGGTAACTACATAAGTGCTCAGGCTGGGCTAATTTGCCTACCATGAACTGTGCAGTTAGTGCCATAGAAAATATCTGTAGCAGCTAAAAAAAAAAGGCAAATTAACAGAGGCAATGCACTGATTGATAGAGGATTAGCTGACTGGTACAACAAGAATTGGCTTAGCTAATGGACAACACTTGGTCATCACTGGTGAGGAACTGAGGATATGATGGCTCATTTTGGGACATGATTGAATTTGATGAACTCAGAAACCAGCTAGGGATGATTGATAAAATTATTATAAGAGAAGAATCAAGTAGTGGCCAGTTAGTTAGTCAGGTAGTCAGTGGTGGACTAACAGCTTGTTCTGGTGTGCTATCACTTCTTTATGGTGGTGATTAGGATTGTATTCCAAACATTAGTTTAATTAACCCAATATTTCAACTTTGTGCTCGTCTAGTGGAAGTCACTACTACTACTACTACTACTACTACTACTACTACTACTACTACTACTACTACTACTACTACTACTACTACTCTACTACTACTACTCTACTACTACTACTAGTGGTGTGCTTGAGCACAAATGGCGAGTTAAACTACACTATTGTTAAATGATTGATTTTAACAACTAACACTCAAGCTACTCGAGTTTATAAATTACGTATGCGGTAAAGGGGTTTCAATGCCACTCCCGCAACTGTTTTAATTGAAAAAGAAGCAACAAAATCAAATCACGTTATTTAAAGTTTTCTTTGTGATATTCTTAATAGTAGTTGTAATGCACAATACTTTCACACAACTGAACATACCTACGCAAGACTTACCTTCGTGATTCGTCTAGTGGACATGAATTTTCAATTAAAAGCTGTTGAGTAGGGCTTATAACTGTGACAAATAGCGTATTAACTTACCACTGCCACTAACTCGAATAGAAATGGAGCTCCCATAAGTTTTTGAGTTTTAACTGCACCCGCAAAACAATTCAAAGCGGTAAACAATTCAATTTCTAAGGTGATACGGGTAATGGTCGCTAAACCGGAGGATTCTGTTTAGTGAAGTTTGGGATGGGGTCGAACGCGGAGCAAACACAAAAATAAGGAGGGTCAAAGTACAAAATGACATACGTACGTCCATACATATAAATAAACAAACATCCCCGATTTTCAATTGTGTTACCCCTGTAAGTGTCTCGCTCGCTCGCCAACTACTCTACTACTACTATTATTATTACTATTACTATTACTACTACTACTACTACTACTCTACTACTACTACTACTACTACTACTACTCTACTACTACTCTACTACTACTACTACTCTACTACTATTACTATTATTACTACTACTCTACTACTACTACTATTCTACTACTACTCTACTACTACTACTCTACTACTACTACTACTACTACTCTACTACTACTACTACTACTCTACTACTACTACTACTACTACTACTCTACTACTACTACTACTACTCTACTACTATTACTGCTACTATTACTACTACTACTACTACTACTACTACTACTACTACTACTCTGTTATTATTACTCCATCAGTATTCTCATTAGTAGTATACGTGAAGGCTGACTTTATCTGCTATATGAGCCATTAATTGAGATTCACAGGGTAAAGAGTTCCTTCTATGTATTGTATTGCACCTTTTGGGTAAATATGGTTTATTGTAATTCAGAGGTGAAGTGAAGGGCTAGCCTAGCCATAGCAGAAGACAGACTATGAGATGGACTATCAAAGAGCTCAAACCAACTGCATTTTAAATCCTTCATCTAAATTCAGAATTTTTGTTGTAGTTATCGTCTACAACTTTCCATTTAGTTATTTGGTTATTTGTTAGCTAATAATAATAGAATTACTGCTGGCAGAACTCTCCTCACACCACAAGTCTTGCTATTTTCAGCAATCACTATATTTGATGGCTTTCTGCTGGTACAGGTACTGTCTCCTGGTCTCCCAGTCATTCCCTCATTCACTATTTGCCAGCTCCATTATTTACAGGCATTGAATAGCGATGGATAAGTTAAAGCCATCCAGGTACATATACAGAGTTAAATGTTAACCTGGATGGCTTTAACCTATCCATCACTATTCAATGAATTAATTCGTCCATTACATTGTCATATTGTCATTAATTGTAAACCATTATTGTGCTTATTTATGTGTACTCTTTCTTTCTCAAGCTTGCTTAGTATATACTGTCAGGGTTCTGTCTAGAACATTATGTTTTGAGGAAGTCCCACCTTATGTTTACAGAGTTGTGTACATGGGTGGCTTTTTATTGAAACTAGTGAGAGATTTCAGTAATAGATAAGGTTCATGGACGTCTTCTTTCTCATGAGTGCCTCCTAGTAGGTCCTGAAAAACCATAACTGAACTGAGCAATGAAGTTGTCAACCATTCCTACGCCATGTATATATATATATAGTACTTATTACGTGAGTCAGAGTGTGATATGGCGAAATATTTCATGAGCAGGCTAATTTATTTTCACGAGCCAGAGGCGAGTGCCTGAGAGTGAAATATCTAGCCATATTTCTCCACGAGTGTAATAAGTGGTTTATTCCACACTAGATATCTTCACTCTAACCTGATTGAGTGTAGGCTACACTGGAGGAAGGTAGCTGTAAAAACCAAGAAAATTGACTAGTTTGGCCGGTTGGGTGATGAGATTGCGCAATACAACGTGAAATAACAGCGTGAAATATCCTGAGTTATTTCACGGGTCATGTACCTAAATATATTATTGTGAAGATATCTAAGGTGGAATAAATGTTTTTATACAACCAACCCTCAGATAGCCTAGATAGCCGCCCTCAGGATCGGGATGGTTCAGTGATAATTCCTTGAATTTGTGGTTAACTATTACATATATGAAGTTTTAGACCACACCTTTCAAATATTTGACGTAGTCTCTTCTTTTGAGTGTGTATGTTCAGTAGTCATATTCTAGCAACAATAATTAATTGTTATAAGTATGCAATATCAGTCACATGACACTCAGAATAAGTTTCCACACTTTCATCGTGATGGGTTGTTATTCTTAGGGACAAAAGTTCAGACACAAGAAGGTTGTGGAGATTCGGAAAAGAACTGAGGGCGTGTATATTTCTCTGACAGCAGCACAAAGTAAGTATTCAAATTAATCACTTACACAATGTCCAGCTTAATGAGTAGAATTTTTAAGACACAAATTCACAATTTAGTGCAAGCTGGTTAGTTTATAACAACTCCATTAGTTCTGTTATGTTTGACTACACTAGTCAAATAGAATATTTATGAGGCTAAGTCCTCGTCTAAGGCTAAGGACCACCTACTTCTTGAGAAGCAGTTAGATAGCGAAGAGCTGCTGGTAGAACTGGAATCTAATTCCCAGCTGGAGCTGCTGTATAATGACGATGAATGATGATGATGATACTGCAGGAGACCTATGCCACCTGACAGCAGCACAAAGTAAGTTCAAATTAATCACTTATGCAATGCTAGATCTGGTGGGAGGCAATGGAAGAGGGCATGTTTGCTTTTACTCCTGTGAGCAGAACAGTGCCTCTTATTCAGGGAGGGAGTGACGAGAGGTTTTGTGACGGGTGTTGCAAGCATTGCAACCCAAAATCCGTGTATGTCATGAGCCACGACTGATCACTGGGAAGGACCAGGGAGTGAATTCCCAGCTGGAGGCAGAGTTGAGAGGTTGAGAGATGTCTTGCTAGATCTGGTGGGAGGCAATGGCTCTGATGGGAGAGTATGGGAGAAGATACATCATAAGTCACTGCTACCTTGAGTGGACAACCTATCTGAACCGCAGCTTTCTTACCACTGTGAGGCAAGTGAAACTGGTCCAGCTGGAGTTTCAAGGTGGCCAGAGGCAGTTTGGATATCTATGCTAGGACATAGCCTGGGAAATAAATTAACTCAGGTGGTGGCTAGAAGTTTAGGTCAGTGATTAGGAGAGAAGCAGCCAAGTAGCTCTGGTAACTGAATGAGCAGCTGGGAACTACTCAAGTGCATGTGTTTTGTATGTCTGGCAAGATATGTCACTGATTGAAGAAAACCAGTTACTCTTTCAGCATTCCCCCAATACTCCTAGGCTTTTGGTCATGCCTGTTCCCCTATCCTCTCCTGTGACCACTGTACTGACCACTACTGCAAGGATTGATTCATGATTATCCAGCACCAGACCATACTTAAGGTGGATTTCCTGCCAGCCTGTCAGTAATGTATGTGTGTGTGTGTGTGTGTGTGTATGTGGTGAAATATGACTTCTGAATGTTAGAATATTGTTTGTACCATGGTACGTTCAAACTGTCCAATCAGATTGCTCAATTCATGGTGAATAAATTTCATACCCACCTCCTAGGAGGTGAATAAGTAAGCCATTCAATCAAAATTAGTTTTTGTGCACAACCTAGTGCCATGATACAAGTCGGCTGCACTTCTCCGTGATCAGCCGGTACACCTTTGGCACCTTTGTGTAAATCCCTTACTGACCTCCTCGTCGTGGTGTAACTTATGCTTAGTTCTCTTTGCCAATGAATAAGATTGGTCCAAAATAGATGTCAGTGATGGAGAATCAAGAGGCTTCGTGAAAAGATGAGTTAATGGCATGATGATCACTTCAACATTGAAGTTCGAGAGTCCTTGTTTAATGTAGACTCATCTTGGATGTTGGGGAGGAGGGGGAGGTTAGTGGGGTGGGGTTCCACTCTGTATATATGTGCAATTTCCTGATGGATTAATAGATTTTTTACTTTAACTTGCATCCAATTTATATGCAAGTATTGTTTGCTGTCACTGCTACCTGCCAAACCTGAGCTTACTGTACACATGACTGGCTTTGGTCATGAAGTTCATAGTCTTTACCACTTTTTGTTTATCATTGCATCTAATAATTGCATTATATTCATGATGATTCCTATCGTATCACTGTTTGTGCTCAATGGTACCTTTTGGGCAAATATCTCTTGTACACTGATCCAGTGGTCATGCTTCTTTTGTCTTTTTTTCTCTCTAATTTTCTCTTCATCCCCCCCCCCCCTTTTCTCTCACCTTTCTCCCCCCCTCTCTCTGCTAGGGACTGGCCCACAATAATTCATCCAATACATTCTCATTATGTATGAGAATTTTTTGGAATTTGTATTTGTGATTAAAAAAATACCTGACATTCACTTTTTTTGAAAGTATTTTTCTATTTTTTTATAGTAATTTGCTTCCCACTACCTCTCTCTCTCTCTCTCTCTCTCTTCATAACAGCTTAATTTTATTTGAGCATTAAATAATCATAACATAATTGTTACAGACTAAGAAAAAATCAATTTTGTCAGATGAAGGTGAATGAACAATCAGTTCTGCTAGTGACAAAAGTAATGACGGCATTTGGGTAGTTCTTAAGACTTGATTTGGTAAATCTTTGAAGGCTTTGGCAAAACCATCTCACTGCTCCCTTTCTGCGTGTTAGCTTCTTCCTGAGACTGTGGAGGAGAGTATTTGATAATAGGATATGATCAGTACTGATCTGCATTCCATGCAGCTAACAAAAAACAATTTTGTCAGTTCACAAAAATTGCTATCAAATGAATGCATTCCATTTCTTTTCTTGTCTTATCTTGTAGTTTACAAGTAACTTACCTCCATGGCTGGTGGGAGTTGAAGAAAGACATCACATTGAACATATACTAGATAGAGGTGGTGACTTGGCTCTGTTTCTTGAGAGGTGCTCATTCCTGCACTGACTGTAGAACTGACTGAGTCTGCATTTGGTGCTCTGCTTTTGAGCTTAAAAAGCTGCAGACTGATAAGAAAACAATTTGATGAAACCAGCCGAAGATGTTCCCATTTGACCTGTTTAATAGGCAGTTGTGGTGTAAGGAAGAAGAAGGAATTAGATCTGTTTCTGGAGTCATCAAGAGGACATCTTGTGAAATAAAGTGCATTTTTCCATTTTTGTTATTTGCAGAGTTAATAAAGTGAGAAGGAATGTAGAGATCAGTGCCAGTAGCAAGATTAAAGGTGATGTGGGCAATATTGGTATGGATAGATTGAGTAGAAATATTGGCATGGAAAAGTGTTTTATATAAACATTGGGAACTGTGAACTCACTAGCAAAAAAAAAATTGTTTGTGTGTGTGTGTGTGTGTGTGTGTGTTCCAGTGTGTGGCTGTGTGGTGTAGTGGTTGCGTCCTGGGCTCAGGGCCTCAGGTCCCTGAGTTCAAGCCCAACTCTGGCATTTTTTCCATCTGATTTTCCATCTGCCTCCTACCAGCCCCACCAATCCACCCAGCTGAGATTGGGTACCTGGCATTTGCTGGGGTGCAAATTCAAGGCCTTTTCTCATGAACAGCAATGGTCCAGGTGGGACTTCGGGTGCCCACATCACTTGCTGTGAGGAAAAGCCTGTTCTCCTGTGAGTTCCTAGCCCGGCTCCAGGAGCTTTGCTTGCACGGCTCACAGTGCCTGCTTAGTGCACAGGCATCCTGGCTCTGCCAGGTGCGCGTGACCGCCTAGCGGCAGCAAGAGAATTTTTGAATTTTGTGTGTGTGTGTTATTTGAAGCACATGGTGGTAGGCAGACAGTGGAGGATTCTGAGAGTAAGCCTATTGTGGTGGAAGGAGGAGAGACCAAGTGTGTGAAGGGATATTCCCATATAATCCTGGCAGACTCACAGCAGCACTTTCTCCCCAGCACTTGGAAACATAAATATAAGCTTGTGTTCACCTACACTGACTAACCATAGAAACCTTACAAACACAACTCACACACTCCTACACACACACACACACACACACACACACACACACACACACACACACACAACACACAACACACACACACACATACACACACATTCCCACACAAGTTGTGGCAATCACAACATACACAAATGTACCCACAGATGCACAAACTTACAAGTAACCAGATTCCTCACGCTAACATGCTAATTGATCATAACATTGTACATCCAGGTGTTACAATAAAATACCCTAGGGACTAAGTAACCTATAGCACAAATAATTGAAACATCAAATAAAGATAGTGGCAACAAACAGAAACATGTAAAACATGATTTCACTTTCTTGCACAGTATTGTAAGGCTTCCATAAATGAAAAAACAACAACAAAAGATTGACATAAAAAGTAAATGGACATGTAAGAAATGAACATGTAAGACAGAGCTATTACACATAAATGAACTTCCTCAGGTTCAGTTTGAAGGCTTTGCCAGCAATTGAATTTGGTCCTTGTTCTAGTGCATGGTGGCATTGTCTGGCCACACACTGCCTCTGCTCCACTCGAGGCCACAAGCAGCTGAAATTTGGACTAGCCAATTGAATTCAATATTTGCTCACCAAAACTGGAATTTTTTTCTTTTTTTTTCTTTTTTTTTTTTAATTAATTAATTTATTTATTTTTTGCTTTTTTAGCCTAAAGTGATGTCAGAAACTCCACATAACCAATGAAAAATGGACCTTGATGGTGCAGGTATGTGCAATGAAAGGACCAA